>Ga0099824_1003053_pt1 | contig 24466 bp, 7 predicted proteins | sample SiratrowhiteBW_FD_76837 | JGI IMG/M metagenome (GOLD analysis project Ga0099824, IMG submission 76837) | Root nodule microbial communities of legume samples collected from California, USA - Siratro white BW | ecosystem: Host-associated > Plants > Roots > Nodule | place: USA: California...
ATTTATTTGTTGTTTTTTTTTATTGGTAGTGTTTGTTTTTTTTTTTTTATTTTGTGTAGTTTTTGTATTGGGTTGGGACTGTGAGGTAATTGCAACATAAATGTTCTTTGTATTGGTAATATATATTTTCTTGACTGCAATATTGCCTGAATTATCCAGCCATTAAACTTTATGCTTTGACTCTAATTTAAAAAAAAAAAGTTAATATAGCCACAAAAATTATTGGCTTCCTTTTGTTTTGCACATTTATTTTGTTGTAGGGGAAGTATAGACACAATGAATGGTGGCATGATAGAAATGGTTTTGGATCCTGATTTGAACAAAACTGGGGACATTTGGCACATATGTATTGAGGTATATTCTATTAGACTACCTGGACTTTTGCCTTGCCTTGGTCTTCTGTTGAAATTGTTGTTATAGAATCTGTAACAACTTCAAAAATACAACACCTGCAAAATTACTGAGTAGCTTCCCAAATTGTTGAAATAAATGATACTGTTCTTCATATTTGAGCTTAAAATTTGTATATTTCTATGCAATACCTTACATTGTTAATTTTTGTCAGAAACGTTGCGTTGAGCAGAAAAAAAAAAAACAACTTTATTGTTGTACCTGCATTTTTCTAAAATATATTGTCAGTGTGGTGGGAATTGTATGGGGTGTTTAGATAATCATCTCGGGGATTCCCACATGATTTACTTTAGTGTCAAATGGTGATGTAGATTGTTTAAAGTTCTAAATGTAATTGGACTGTATGTATTAAATTCGTTGCTGTTATACCATGATGACTGTAGATGAAAACATGTATTTAAAATTTCGTATGAGCTTTTTATTTACTCCCTCCTAATTTTTTATATTGAAATACGTATATGTAGAATATATTTCTTTAAGGAGGAAATAGCCTGTTGAAATAGGAACATCTGTGAACAGTGTCTTTAATTGTTAAGGATCTCTTCTCTGTCCCCTTGTTGTAATTTTCCACTGTCATGTCTAATAAAGATTCTGGTCCTGTTGAAGTCATGTCAACACACTCGTAGAAAACTTGATTGATTGATTTTTTTTTTTTGTCACTTAACTTGGTTGATCTTGAACTTGTGTGGAGATTATGAAATATTGGTTGATATTTCTTCATGCAATTGGGAACACTTCCTGCTTGAATTTTTGCTTTTTTTTAACCTTGTTATAATATCATCAAGCTAATTCATGGTAGATCGGTTTTTGAAATTTTTTTCATGGTTTCATGTACTAATAGGGTTAAATAATGTAGTTCTCTGGCATAAATAAATAAACCTACATCAAGTTTTTCTTATTTAACCTAGTACAAATTTTAGATAACGCCATCATTTTTTATACTGGAACCAACTGAGATACAAACCCATTGGCTTTACGTTTTAATTCTTTAATATTCTGTCTTAGTTCAAGTGCTCCAATTGCAAAGTGGGTACGCGTTTCTAGGTGGTAAATAATTTTTTTCCCAGAAACTCCCAGAAATTATTAAGTCTGTTAGTGTTAGATATTTGCTACTAATTGCTAGCGACGGAGTTGGTTGGGCTATAAGATATTATAAATATAAGGCATGTTGCTTTTAAATAATCAGAGAAGTTGAGAGAGATTTATCTTGTCATTTGGAAAGGATTGGACTCTTAAAAGAGTTGGTAGAGGTTAGCCCTGAGTACTACTGTAAGAGAATAATACAGTTGTATCTAGCTATATTACATAAGAGTTGCACGCTTGTACTGGAGAATAATAAACTTTTCTATAACTTTATCTATTTTCTTTATTTTCTTCTGGTGTGACCTAGTTCAATCAAAAGTTGACTAAAATAAGCATTCAAGTATATTTTCAACTTTTAATGGCAGGATCTTCCTCGAAGCAATGTTCTATATGGATATCGCATAGATGGACCTCAAGACTGGGGTAAGGGGCATCGATTTGACAGCAGCGTTGTGCTTGTTGATCCGTATGCAAAACTAGTTGAAGGTCGAAGATATTTTGGGGATATTAGCATGAAGTTGTCTAAGTTTCTTGGCACATATGATTTTGACAGCTTGCCTTTCGATTGGGGAGAAAATTACAAGCTTCCTAATATTTCCGAGGTATTTTCCCTGCACAAATGCCTGCCCTTGTTTGTAAGTGATATTTTTTACAAAATTTTTGCTAGATCAAGGCTTTGTACTGGCTGATTTATGCATAGCTATGTCTATAGCTTGCATTCTACCTTTGCATTCTAATAAGACATGACGTATACTCTTCATTTGACTGAGAATATATTTCTGGTTGAATGAAGTCTAATGTTTACTTCCATTTTCATTATTTTTGTTGCTGCTAATGCAGAAAGATCTTGTTATATATGAGATGAATGTCCGTGCATTTACAAACGATGAATCTAGTGGTTTGGATAGCAACATTCGTGGTAGCTATCTCGGTGTGATTGAAAAGGTAATATTTGTGTTGTAGTTAAGAAAAATAGGAAGCATCACTTCTATGCAGGAGCATAAATTTTTGAAAGTTATATTTCCTTGCCAAGTGTTTGTCCAAAATGTATCAAATTTTAGCAGTTTTGAACCTAATGAAATCCTTGGGTCTTGAAATGGAGTGAAGCAAGTTTTCCTTTGCCTCCAACAGAAGTTCAGCGTTAAAATATAAACAACTGAGAAAAAGATGTTTTACTGACTAAACTGGGGATTTGAGTGTTGGGATTATGTTACTTTTGTAATGTAATGTTGAAGTTCTGTAGCACTTTTAAAACCTTGATGGAATAACATTGACTTTTTGCTAAAGGTAATAGAAGGTATCTCCTTCTCCCACCTCTAGATGTAAGAAAGTTCCAATCGTTTTAATCTTTCTAAGGATATATAACTCAACTCAAATCCAAAGGATAGGATAGCTTTCCAAGGAGGGCTAAGCTGGATTTATCGAATATTTCTTTGATATGTCATAAGAATACATGCCACAAAAAATCTTTATTCACTGCAAATTTATTCTCTTTATTTAAACTTATTTTATTGCTTGTCTAGTAGATTCCACACCTTCTAGAGCTTGGTATCAATGCAGTAGAATTGCTGCCTGTCTTTGAGTTTGATGAGTTGGAATTCCAGAGGCGTCGAAATCCCAGAGATCACATGGTAATCTGGAAAAGTAATTTGCTTTTTTTTGTATCAAAGTTAATATTGAAGCTCTTCCTTATGTACTGTGTATTCCCAATAATAAATAAAGTAAGGGGCTTCTGTCCTGCTCTTTATACATGATCTCTGAAGAAACTTAGTGCATAATAACTGAATACATATTGCAAGCACAAATTTATTTTTATATTCAGAGGTAATGTGCAAATCTTAAAAGACCAACTATGTTTGGGATATGTATATTTCTTTACTAAGTGGCTGTTATATCATATATGACTCTAATGGTTGTATTTTTGTTTTCCAAGATTAATACATGGGGTTACTCTACAATAAATTTCTTTTCTCCTATGAGTCGCTATGCTAGTGCTGGCGGAGGATCAGTTAGTGCTTCTCGAGAGTTCAAACAAATGGTTAAAGCCTTACATTCTTCTGGTATAGAGGTAGTAACGTTAAATTACACTATCTCAAGTGGAAGTCTGCTTGACATTTTTATTTCCTGGTTTTATCTTATTTTATGTTATCTAAAGTCTTATATATACCTCTTGGTTCATTTGCTAAATCTTATCCTCACACAGGTTATTTTGGATGTGGTTTATAATCATACTAATGAGGCTGATGATGCCCATCCTTACACTACCTCATTTCGTGGCATAGATAATAAGGTAATTTCAATTTGCAACTATTATTTTGACAGATGGTGTTAGTTACATGTTGGAATACTTGAAGTAAAATTAACTCTTACTGTCCGATTTTAATTATCTTAGGTATTAGTTAGTCCTATACACAGTCTACTGTACCTTGTGTGTGGAAAGAACTTCAGAGATATTATTTTTTCAGTTAACAATAATTGATAAGAATCGACAATAACATAAGTTATGGATATAGGTTACACATAAAATGATGTATAAAAAGACCAGAAGTAATTTAAAAGGAGATAGATTATTCAGTTTCCTCAGAGATTTTACAGGTATAATGCCAATTTTCTCTTATATAATATTCTACGACAATTTAAAACTATTCCTGGGGAGTTTCTCTCTCAAGTACTTATTTAGCTTTGAGGTCATCTATTCACTAACAAAATTGTTCTGTGATGTTAGTTATATAGAATGTTAAAAAAATGATTTGCTTTTTCTTTATGAAAACTTTCTTCATTTCTACAGGTTTATTATATGCTGGACAATAATGGGCAATTGCTGAACTTCTCTGGCTGTGGTAATTTTATATTTTGGTCTAACCATTAAGATTATATCCTTGTTGCTTTATTCATACAAATTTACAACGGCATACACCTATTTTTAAGTTATACTATTGAATATATTTCGTTGGTTTTTCTATTTTATTTTGAGTAGACTTGTCAATTTGACTCATGACCCACTAATCAACTCCAACCCACTCTTAAAATAACCTCCTTTTTACTGACCCACCCAATAAGTGAGTTGAAAAAGCCCCAACCTTCACATAAAGTGTATTAGGTTCAGGGTTAAAGTGGGTTTAGTCCACTAGAGAGATTACATCAAGGGAAATAGTTGACATTATGAATTTCAATTGTTGACTCTTACTGCGTCGTTGAGACATTTCAAATTTGAATGTACACTACAAATTGAACAACATCTCTGCTTCTTGTGCTACTTTGAAAAGAAGTAATTACTGTTTTTTTTTTTTTTGGTATTGTATTCATTTCGAAAAGAGAAGCAATATTTTGATTTAATAAAAGAATTTTTTCCTTTGTCTTTCTAAAATACAAAATTGTTACTTTTAATCTTATAAATTTGGTACATTTTGATATTGATTCAGTATAGAGTTTCTTTATAAATTTTATTTTTTCAAAATCTGAAATATCTATTTCTTTTTAAATTTATTTTAACAATTAAATAATATTTATTTTAAGAATTGAAAAATTAAAAGCTCATATTTTTTTACTATAGGAACTAGCATGGGGATTAAAATATTAGGATATTCTATTGATATGGTATCTACAAATTATAATGCAAGAAAGTGGCTCAAAACATAAATTGAATGCATATATTTTTTACGCCTAACAAAATTCACTTACAAAAGTAATATCCAAGATATACGCAACTCATTTTTGTATTAAAATCTAGCTTATTTCTATATAAAAGTGAAAATTAATGCTGCCTTCATTGACAAATGAAACCAAAAATTGTTTTTGTTCCACAAAATGTGCAAATCGAAATCCATTGTCTTGAAATTAATTATTCTACTCTTTCATGCAGTATCACTTAAACTAAATTGTAGACAGAAAAAAATGTGGAGACAATTAGACGCACTTATAATCATGTTTTCATAATTTAGAACAAATTTCCAACTAACTTCTAAATTCAAGCCTCAAAAAAAGTTCAGGGGGGATAAAATCCAGTCAAAATTTGGGAGACCCACTACTTATGCTTGGAGCATGAGTAGTGATTGTCATTTGGATTTCTGAATTTTTAAAGTAAATATTTTTTAGAACTCTTATTTTTAAAGAATATTTTTTAGCACTACATGGGTTGCTCTTGTTGTCCAAAGGGCTTGTGGGCATTTTGATCCTATGAGCTGTTTTGGCCTTGACCCACCTTGACCTTGTGGACTGGACTAAATTGACATGTCTGAATTTTATATTGTATATGCATGTGTTGGCACTTGCTCTCGCTAAATGGGTAGAAAATCAGCCAACAATGAGTTTTAAGAACTGTTTTTGTGAGCAGAATGGGCTGCATTCATATGATATGGTTTAACAAAGTACAATCGCTATTGGTTTAACATACACAAATAGGAAACAAAAGTAGCTCATAATAGACAAATGGCTACTGTCAAGCTGTCCCCAGTCCGAGGTACCTAAATCCAAATCTCCTTCGGCCACTTGCTAAGGTTCAGATTTGGACCCATGGCTTTGAATAGTTCAGGCATAAAACCATACAAATTGCACATTTTATACTAGGGAAAATTTGAAGAAATTTGGTGCAAATTGCAGTTGAAGACTTGTCCAAGGGGAAAAAAAAAGCAAGAGTATTTGTAAATATTTTTGTTTTGTAAGCAAGAGTATTTTCTTCATAAATCCTAAGACTCACATTTTAATTATGCTTACTTTAGAAATGGATTTAGGCATAATATAATCTTACAAAATCAATTTATAAGATGAGATTTGTACCTATTAATATACTATAATTTGGTCATATTTCTAGTTGATGTAAGATCTTCAATACATTCTCTCATGATAGACATGTAGCATGAGACTAGATATTTATAAGTAGTCTGAAAGTAGATAGTATGATAGGCCCAACAAACCTTGTTAGGATAGATTTGCACTTTGATTTGACTAAATTTCTAATTGATGTGAAATCTCTAACACTTAATCTTACAAAAATAATATATTTTGAGAGCAACTAACACGATAGTCAAATGCTATGAAAAAAATGAAGAGGACAGATCATAAATATTTACAAAGTTGTGTAGATATATAATAGTGATAGATTGCACTTTCGGCTTAACCCTAGGCTTACCTGTAATGATCTACTGGAAAGGAACCACAATTTTAACCAAATTCGACTACTTTTGTTAATGTGCATTGTGAGGGACGTACTTCACTTCCACATGACCCTTTTGAAAATCGAGATACCTGAAGCTATGTAGTATTATTCCTTTATTAACCTTCGATGGAACCTTATTTGTGCAACACCAGGGTACTCTTAAATTTTATGAAACATCCAAACTATTTCTTATTTTTCACATCATTCAGTACAGATCTATTATGTGGAGCTGTGCCTTTTTTTCTGAGGACATATAATATGCAATACTTTCTTTCTGTGACTATTTAGAAAATTGAATAATCTTTTTTTTTATTTCTGTTATCACTAACAGAATTTTAGTATATTGATATCAATATTAAAGTCTTCTCTCTTCAATTGAACGTTTATCCCCAGGAAATACATTAAATTGTAACCATGCTGTGGTTACGGAGCTAATTCTTGACAGCCTAAGACACTGGTATGGACAACTTATACAATGTTATTTTTTTTTTTTATTCTGAATTGTATGTCTTGATTTCTTTCGTGAAAATTGAAATTCATTGAATTCCAGCTTCTCCGTGTTTAGTTGTATCTCGTGGAATTAATACATCAGAATTTAGTTTTTTGTTTCTTAAACTGATACATGTTCATGAAGCTCTCCATATTGTCGAGATTTCCGTATCCTTTCTCCCCCTTCCGGTGAATCTTTTTTACTTGGCAATCAATAAAACTGGCTTGTTTGGATGAGGGTCTGGTAATGTATGACCATTGTTATTATTATTTTTTAAATGAAAGGAATCATCTTTTAGCGTTGCAAATGCAACATTTCCAAACTAACTTAAGGCATAATTTTCTCTTTATTTCCTGATAAGCACTGTTGTGTTTTTTAATAATAATTTACTTTATTGTAGGGTCACTGAATATCACGTGGATGGATTTCGATTTGATCTTGCAAGTGTCCTGTGTCGAGGAATTGATGGCTCCCCCCTTAATGCCCCCCCAATTATTAGGGTAAAATTTATTAATATGCATTAGATATATTTAATGAATTCAGCAGTCATTGTTATGGTGCTTATCAGTTAGTTCAGCCATTTGGGATCACAAATTATCTGAAAATATTGCCAGACATGAGTTGGACATTCATGTCATACATAACAGCACTAGACCTTTTAGATTTTTGTTGCACTGTTTCTATTAGTGTCCATGAGTTTTAGCTGGTAGTCTGGACTGAGGTAATTAGCCATGCTTTCGAGGGCCAATAGAACTAGACCTATATATATATATATATATAGTGTCAAAATATCGCATCCAAACTAAAAACAATCAGCTTGTTTTTGACATACAGAGTTCATACAATTTCAGTCGTCTAAAGAAATAAATGAGAGCCCAAATTTTATCACATGATGTTAATAACGTTTCAATCACCTCATTATATGGGGTAGTGTGAGCAACTTAATGTAATATATGAAAATTTGCTCTACCTATTCACTATCTTGTCCTGGGATTGGTTGGAGGCGTGCATACCATTAGTCATACGGATTGATAAGTAGTGGTGACATTAAGATAGACAAAGGGGTTAAGGTAGACTCAAGAGCAGTATTTCTGAGGCGAAAAAGTAAAAGATTTAGATGGCACATTTGATCAAACAGGAAGCAAGTAAAACTATATAAAGTTGAAATGAATTGGTTGGCCAAATTGGCACACAGAAGGCCAAATTTGTCCCTATTGCAGAATAGAGAAAAGAATTGATTTGAATAATACATGAGCTGAAAGCCTGAAATCAATTGAATGATTTAAAAAGAACACAATTGTGGCTTTTTGTTGAATAAAGGGAAAATAAATTGGTTAAAAGAGCACAATTCCATGGCACTTTTTCTTCATTTTACCCTCCGAACCTTGAAGACCTAAACTCTAAACGAGATTGAAATTTAAGGCTATCCTAATTAGATATTACAAGCCAAATAGAACTGACAAACTCAATAAAAAAATTTTGGAGCCAATGAAAGCTTGAATTGGAGTTCATTTGGTTTTGCTTAACTTTATTAGTTTTAACCATATGCACAATTTATAGATTTGAAGACGATAATTGAGTAGTAGTTTTGTTCCTCAACAAGAAAATTGAGAATGTATAAATTCTAATGTTTCAGTCAACTAATTTTTATTTACATTTGCAGGCAATTGCTAAAGATCCAGTCTTATCAAGATGTAAAATTATTGCAGAGCCTTGGGATTGTGGAGGTCTTTATCTTGTTGGAAGTTTTCCAAATTGGGATCGGTAATTTTTTTGTTATTAATGTTTCCAATTGTAAGTAAATATTATTGTTTTATGAATAGTCTTTGCTATAGTCCAATACATCCTGAAAATTGAAGATCTTAGTGATTTTGACAGTGTATAGGTTAGTATTTTAATTCTTGATTCCAGTGTTTTGCTATCAAGAGTCATTCATTGTTTTTTCTGCTTGCAACCTTCATCGCCGGCAACTTTGGCGGTGATCATGTATGAGAGTGGACCACAAGTTGTATAACATTAACATAAAATCATCACTGAAGTTACTTTGGTGATTCTAATTCTGCCATTGAATTCCTTGAGGTTGTTGAACATGATATTGTTTGTAGCTTCTTAGCATGAAATGGTCACTCTATCATCACGTGATCTATGTTTGTGCCAACGGTCAACATCCGAGATGCATCAATATATTAATTTGGCGCTGATAAGATTATTTCCAGGACATTATCTCTGCCTAAGTACTGGAAATTATTTCTTCCATGGATCTATTGTTAAAAAATAAAACATGTTCCCTTCATTATGGTTCATGTTTGTTGCAGATGGGCTGAATGGAATGGGAAATATCGTGATGATGTACGGAAATTTATTAAGGTAATCCTAATAGAAAGAAGCTACTTAATTTAAATAGATAGTCAGAAGATACTTAATTTAAATAGATCCATATCATCTGACTTATCTTGATTTATGGCTAATTTGATCTGTTCCTTCTTTGTTGTTTCCTTTAAAAAAACATGTCCTAGGGTGATTACGGTATGAAGGGGAGCTTTGCTACTCGTGTTGCTGGGTCTTCTGATCTTTACAAAGTAAGCTACTTGTAGATATTTATGTTTGTTAACTTTGTGGGTTTGTATCATGTCAAAGACCAACTCCTTAAGTTGTTACCTAGAGACCTAGGAATGGCTTTAAGCTCTAACAACTATGAAATTTAACTTTCTCCGGGTAGAATCTTAGATTAAATTACCATAAATTATTCTATAGGATGGGCCAAAGACCCAAATCAAAGAAGATTAGGCTGTAAAATTATTTATAGGATATAGTTAAAATTGTTAGAATACTATTTTATAATATGTAGTTTGTATTTTAATTCCCTAAAGTTATATGATGAGACTTGCAGGGTCATCATTTACCATGTGTCTAGAAAGGGAATTCACAACTTCAAACAAATTAAAATACATGGAATTTGAATTGCTTTCAATTCAAATCTTTTGAATTCTACTTGATTGGATATAGTATTCTAATTACCACCAAATACTAAAATTTATTTTAATATTAAAAAATATTTAGTAATTTAAAAATATTAGATGGTGATATTTTTCAACCAATGTTGGTCGAGGCTGTGTTTGGGCTTTGTTGGGAGAAAAAAATAACACTGGTTGTGTCAATCGAAAAACAATTTATGAAAATGTTGACCAAAAAGTAACTTTGATGATAGGCATCAAGTGAAAAAAAACCTAGATGACATCGGTCCATTTTGACTAAGAAAACTCTTACTAACATTGACTGAGAAATAACTTTGGTCTAAATCAATAGAAAAATAATCCCAACAAAATGTCGATGAAAAAACTCTTCTTTAAAAGTCTCAATGATAAGAACTATATGTTATATCAGCTGAAAAAAAATGTTGCCAACAACCCACAATGTCTTGGTAGGCTAAGCTAATGACATCCTAGTTGAGGTCAAGTTGACGAGGTTTTGACCGAGGTCTAGCTAGCGATGCCCTAGCTGAGGTCAAGCCAATGAAAGAATATGACGGGAAGAGAAATATATGTGAGAAGTAAGAGTTTATAAAAAAAAATTAAATTCTTACTTTTTAGGTGGAATTTGAAATTTCATTATTTTAAGTAATCGAAATACTCTAATAAATCTTCATAATTTCAATTTCTTTTAATAACTCTTTATTCAAACAACATATTTTGTTATAAAATATTTCAAATTTTCCATAACAATTAATTACCCTCTAAAAATTCATCTTCCAAACACACTATTAGTTTTTAGTTTCTGTTAGCTTATATAAGTATATTGCTCTTTACTTATCAATCATCAATGAAAAATATGAATTGACCAAAGTGCACCATTCATGCCTTTCTTTATCTTAAATCTGTCCTACTTGGTTAGCGTATTGAAATAATGGTCTAAGATGTATTGTAGCTGATTTTTACCTTAATTTCACGAATTGTGCTATACTTTGCTATATAAATAATTCTATAATGACAGCTTCCTTCCTTCGTTTGTTTTTCTTACAGGTGAACAAGCGAAGGCCATATCATAGTATTAACTTCGTTATTGCTCATGACGGATTCACCTTGCGTGATCTTGTTTCATACAATTTGAAGGTACCTCGTTATTCTTTTTTCAAATTGTCATGATTCATCAAAACCTTCTATATTCCTTGATTCTTGGTTTTGTAGCACAATGAAGCCAATGGGGAAGGTGGAAATGATGGTAGCAATGATAATTTTAGTTGGAATTGCGGTTTTGAAGGTAGTTTTCAAATTGCACTTTCTTGTCTACTAAAAACTATAATATTTTAGTTGGGAATGATGGTACCAATGTTTCTTTGTTGGGCCGAGATTGTAATATTTTCCTTGCTGGAGTTTTAGTTAAGTGTATTTGTTTGACAGGGGAAACTGATGATGCTAGTATAAGAGCTTTGCGATCACGGCAAATGAAAAACTTTCACTTGGCATTAATGATGTCTCAGGTACATATATGAAGGGAAAATATTTCATTTTAACCGATTCTTTTATATATACATGCAGTTTAGATAGTTACACTATGTCTTCTTGATTAATTTTCCTTTTTTAGAGAAAACTTGAAGACACAAATGTATGATTTTCAGTTGTTTTGCATTATACTATTACTGAACGAGAATAATGATTTAAAATTTCGTAATGAATGGCCAGGGTAAACCGATGATGCTAATGGGAGATGAATACGGTCATACTCGCAATGGAAATAACAATAGTTATGGGCATGATACCGCCATAAATAATTTTTTGTGGGATCAGGCAAGTTTATAACATCCCTTTAGACCAATTAAGAAACTATTTATTAACGCAATATCTTTCTGCTCAACAGTTGGATGCCCGGAAGAGTGATCACTTCCGGTTTTTCTCCAAGGTGATAAAGTACAGGCATGCACATGAAGTATTCAGTCATGAAAATTTTCTCAGCAAGGTAAAATATCTTTTGCTTCATTATGCCGATGCACATGCTTTATTTTTAATACGGTAAACATTGATGCAGGCAGTTCTATTTAAAAGACATAATCTTCCATTTTGCTGATGCAACTTTTTGCAGAATGACATAACATGGCATGAAGACAATTGGGATAATCATGACAGCAAATTTCTTGCATTCACGTAAGCATATATGCATATTTTTAATTGGGAAATGAGATAGAAAAGTCATAGTGCTTCTTTGTAACATTTTAATCAGTGAACGTCTATTGTTGGTTATCAGAGTTAACTGAGACTGACTTGACAGCACGTGCTTTCCCTTGTGTTTGTGCATGTGCATGCAGGCTTCATGACAAGAGCGGGGCAGATATCTATTTGGCATTTAATGCTCACGATTACTTTATCAAAGTTCTGCTGCCGACACCTCCAGAAAAGAGGAAGTGGTTCCGTGTGGTAAGATTTTCCATTCTTGGGGCATATCCGAAAATACATTATTTTCGCTTACATACATAAACAATGCATAGAGGAATATCTACTGCAAGCTCATCTCTTACCCTAAATTGTCGGTACCTTTTACTGGAAAAAGAAGTAAATAACCCTTCCCCTTTCAGAATCTGCAATGCGTTCAATTTGAATGACTGACTGAACAGAGACTATAATGATGGCTTACTGATTGCAAGAATGACTTTTTTATTATTAAAAGTTACAAAAGGGTTAAAACATGATTGTCATCCCAATGAAGATGGAATAGTTTGATTTTAGTCCTTCATTTTTAAGAGGTTAACTTTTTATCCTCTATTCTCAAAATTGTGATTATTCAATTTTTAGTAATCAAAAACCTTCACAAGATGTGAATTGTAGATTATTGCAAGTTGTGGCAGTTTTAGATCACTACAAAATTTCGAATTACGAATTTTTATAATTTAAAAAAATAAAGATTCTTAAAATGAAAAGAGAAGAGAAGAATGTTCCAACAAGCAGAACATGGAAATTGTTGTTGGAGAACGATTTTAAGATACAACAAAATCTCTTTCAAAATACATCAACTCAAGACTAAATCACCACAACATGATGTCATGTCCATACCTACAAAAGACTTCTCCTTTAGACCAAGATTTTGAACTAGTTGACAACCTGTTACTTAAGTATGTGTCAAAACAATTCACTCAGATGTTACTATTATTATAGTAGTATAAGAATTATCAATTGGATGTATATGGAAAAGGAATTGTCAAAACATCATTTCTCATATCTATGCTATTATAGACAGCTGTTCAGTTTTGGGTTGGGTGGACAACTGTTAGAAGTTGTTTTGTGACGAAAACATGCCCAATCAAATACTGGATGCAGAGGGAGAGAATCCAAGCTCTAGGCTGAAAAGGGACAGGAACATACCCAAGGATTGGGATTGGTATATTCATGATTAGATAATTTCGTGATGAAAACTTGTCAAACGATGGAAATAGTTCTGTTGGGGAATGTCATTTTGTAGGGCAGTTAGAATCTTAGGATGGGTTAAAGTGATGTCCGCACTTGACGAGGTATGAAAACAAATCGCACGACTCTGAGTCTCATTTTCTCCCTATTTTCTTGATGAGGGTGCTTTTGTTGAGAAGAATTACTTATAAGCTTATTAAGGTATAGACTAAATATTGATAGGTAACTGAAGTCATCAAAGAAGAGTTATTGCCTTGTCAGTGTCGATGAAGAGAAAGTTGTCTTAAACAATCTTTAAAGGGATGAAAATGTTAGGAGTCTCACATCAAGGAAGAGATGTTGAACTTAGATCTAGAGGTTCTTCCACCTAATAAACTAATATTTTGGATTGAACTCTTGTTTTATACTTAAGTCTTAACAACAAAGGAATAGACCCTGGAGCAAGACTCCCAAACAAAAGTCCAAACCTAAGGATTTCTTGAGGAAAAAATTTACCCAAAGTAAGAGCATAAGAAAATCCTATCGTACTTTTAGAATGTTCACAATTTTGAACGTGTCAGCTTTGAAACAGGCTTTAGCTTTATGGCATTTAATGAAATTGTGTTTTTTCTCATTATTGCCGATTTGAAGTGTAATTTTATAGGTTTTTGAACTAATATCCATTTATAAGAAACCAGAATTGAAAGTGCCGAAAATCTGTGAGGCTTAGACACTTTTGGACACGATCAATAAGAATTTAACAAGATTATACCCATTAATAGTTGAGGAGTAACCTTGGCTCCCAGGGAAGAAGACAAAGGTGTGGGCACCATTTGTGAGTAAGGGTCTAGCCTAGCCGAAGATTAGCGTCACATGCAAACTCCAAAGGTATACCTTGGATATCAAACAAAGAAACAAATTACAAGATTAATTATTCTAAAAATGCCAAACATCACCCTCCCCCAAAAGAACACACCCACACCGTGGATAATCTTGTTGGACGTCTATGGTTTTGACTTGATCGAAAGAATACATCTGTGAAATGGTTTTTTTTTTTTTTTTTTTTTTTTTTTCAAAGAATGGGTTTTTTTTTTTTTTTTTTTTTTTTTTTTTTTTTTTTTTTTAAATAAATTAGTTTTTTGTGGGATTTTTTTTTTTTTCTTTGTTTCTTTTTTAAATTTTTTTTTATTTTATTAACTAAAAAAAACACCCCTTCCCATCTGTTTTTTTTTTTTTTTTTTTTTTTTTCTCAAAGCATGGTGTGATTGGATTCCGTGGTTGCTATTTTGTTTTTCTTCTGAAGAGCAATAAGATTTTAGGAGGAACTTTATTTGTTGCATCGGTCCACTTTTAAATATTATTCAATATGAAATGTTTCTTATAATTTTTTCTATTTAATTTGCATGTGCAGGTGGACACTAATCTCAAATCACCGGACGACTTTGTTCTAGATGGTGTTCATAGCACAGGAAACACGTATAATATAGCTCCATACTCCTCCATTCTTCTTGAGGCGAAGTTTTGACGTATGCATTAAAAGGAATAAGGGAAAAGCACTAGAAGTAATGATTGTTTGTTTTTTTGTGAGAGCTATCATTAGCTTTAGCACTACAAGATGTGTATGCATAATGCATATTTACAAACAAAAGATTACTGTATCTGCATGGAAATGTATTGTGGTTCAGCTGCAGTTCAAGGGAAACATAAGCGGAAGAGGAAATTTTTAAATCTTATCATTTCCAGAATGGAGAAAGGCATGGAGTTAGGTTTCGAGTTACTTGAGCCCGGTCTTACGAATTTGGATAATCATCACTGCTTTTATGTGTACTTATATTTTAAATTTGATTTCAACGTAATAAATGTCATTGTCTATTTGTTTATATTGTAAATTTCGTTTGAATAAAATAAATGTCCCTTTTTTAGAGTTACAATAAATAGTAATTTATATTGAATCGTCTAACTTAATGACTCTTTTCATTGTTAAATTATCTTTATGAAAAAGAAAAATCTTATCAAGTCTCAAATTTACATCTCAAAATCTTTATTCAGTTCCTTTTATATTTGACGACATGAAAATAATGGTTATTTTTATAAAAGTTAAATTTGGTTCTTTGTCGTAAGAAATAATTTAGAACATCTTTTTTATATTAATTTATTTTACAAATTTTTTATTTTTAATTTATTTTTTGAATCCAATAAATATTCTAATGATGAAAGAAATTAAAGGAATTAATACTAATAAAAATGGGCCTAAAATTTTGGCAATCATATTATCTATTAAATAATAATTAACAGTTGTACATGAAACATAGTTTTGCTAAATATTCGTCAGTTGATTTTAATAGTCTAAAACTGATAATTTTCTAAAAAAATAGGCATTTATTAAATTAAAAATATAAATTTAATACTTCTTTTCTCTAAAAGTTTACTAATGTTAGATGGATAAAATTTCTTCTTAAAAATTGATGTTAACATTTTAAAATTTTGGTGTTCTAATTCATAATATAACTATATATTTTTTTCTATTGGCTATTTTGATGTATTTAATTGATTATTACTAATTTTAGAAGGGTAAAACATAATCTTGGAAACTAATGGTAACATTTTCTTTAAAGAGAAAAAATTTAAAAGTTGGGTATTGTAATTTATAATTAAGTATATTTATTATTTCATTAGTTGTCTTGCTGTACTCAATAGATTCTTTGTCTTTCAAAGTTTTAATTCTATAACTTCTTCTATTATAATAATAATAATAATAATAATAATAATATAAAATGAGTGTGTTCGCTACATTGTTAGTATCGGACTAGAATTTGGGAAGTAATAAATAAAATGTTAATACAACAAATTAGTTTCTTATAAATATTGTTTTGTTGTATTACTAGTATATATTTTTTTCTTTAAACCCTATTTTTTTTTTAAATTTTAAATAATGGAGTTCGTTAGTGAGAAGCAAGTAGCAAATAACAGTTACAGTAGTAGATGGATTACATAAAAACAGCAATTAATTTAATTAAAGATAACTTTATTTTACAATAAAATAAATAAAATACGAGGAAAAGAGTCGACAACCCAAGTTCGAAGTCATCTGTCCCGTTCTAGCTGTTAGAAAAGATGGAAACGTAAATTTACAAAACCATAGTGAGGAGTATTTCTGGAAATTCACAAAATTCGACCGTTGGAAAAATTCAAAAACCTCATTAGATGCATTTTTATATATATACAACTATACGTTTCAGAATCCGAATCCAACCATTCTCTCTCCCTCTCTCTCTATATCTGCAACGCTCCAATGGCCAACACCGAAGAACAACAACAGAGCACAACGAGATCATCGATCATGGAGTGGAAGCACTTGCACCCTCTTCACCAAATCGCCGAAACACCCACCCACAAGCTCCTCCTCAAGCAGTGGCTCAAAGAAGAGGAACTCATCAATACCCGCATAGTCCTCAAGGAGACTCAAATAGATTCGACCCGCAAAGAGATCACCACGCTCTACATCTTCTTCTTCCTCTTCCATTCCACCACCCTCATGTTCCTCTTCAACTCTTCGCAATCATCACCATCTTCTTCCTGTCACAGATCATGGATCCCTTCACTGTGCTCTCTGCTATTCTCGCTCGGCATCATCTGGGCCTTGCGGTACAAGAGCGATGTGGAGGCCCACATGGAGAAGATGCTGCTGCGGGAGAAGGAGGACAAAGGGTTGCTGGGGAAGTGCGTGGAGGAGTTGAAGAAGAAAGGGTTGGAGTTTGATCTGTTGAAGGAGGTGGATGCTTTGAGGAGAGCCAAGAGTTTGAGGGTGGAGCCCAAAGATGTCAGGAAATGGTCTTCAAGGGACTTTGTTTCCTTGTTCTTCTTCTCCATGGCTTGCTTCTCTCTTGCTCTCACAAGGGTCATCTTGTGCAGTTAGGAAGTGGGACTAGTACAAATTTATGTTCTAAACTTTTTAATCCTTTGGTTTTGGTTAAGATTTTTGGTGTATGTCAATTATTGTTACCATTATTGCAAGGGGGGCAGGTGCAGAATGTACTGTTCTGCTTTTAATTCTGTAATTTGGGAATACTATATTGAACTTGTGGAATAAAGTTATAGTTTAGATTCAATTTTGAGCATGTGATTGCTAGGGATGGAAGGTGAAATGTGATGCAAATGCTGTTTTTGATTCACAGCAAATTATACAAATGAATTTGAGATTTTTATGTTAGCTGTAGAATGTGCTGTTACTGTTACATATATTTGTGATGAGATTTTTTTTCTTTTTATTTATTTATTTCAGTGTTAGCTGATTGAGAAAGTTATCATTGAATTTTGTTTGGATCAATTAGCACAAAGATCCTGCTACTTTTAGTATATTTCTGATAAAACTGGGTGTGGAGGACATAAGTCATGAAACGCGTGATAATCGAAGACACCTGAACCTCTCCCCACTTTCTAACACTCTGTTAGACAGAAAGAAAAAACAAGGTAAATTCTGAGTTGTTTGAGTTAACGTGAATGGAAAAATAATAGAGATAATAAAGAAAGATAACTTCTGATTTTAAAAAAGGTATCTTTTTGTGTTCTTTGATTTCAAAGAAATAATTGGTGAAGTTGAACTCCAGAGAACTTCATTTTCTTACCATATAATATAAGCATGTGTAACTACAAAACTTTTTAATAAACTGTTCAACCATGAATTTTGATGCCATTATAGTAAGGTAATTCTGATTTAAAGAAATTTTTTTAATTACACTTCCTTTTCTATCTTAATATAGAAGATTGTAACAAATATATATTTTATTTTCAAAATTAAAATAAAAGTAGTAAAAAGGAAACAATGCTTTCTATTTTATTTTTTTCAAATGATATTTTCATTTTTAAAAATAAAATTTATAAATATATTAAATAAGTGAGTGGATTCAAACACTTTTATTTAATCATAAAAATATAGTGTTATATTATTTTGAATTTAATTATTAAGGTTTGCACTGGGTATATTTTATTTAACAAACTTTTTTACTCAATTTATTTAGCAAACTTAAAATTCATAAATATATTAATCAATGAACAAAAACATGAATCCACATAATCACTAACATAGCTATTAAAATATACTCTCGTTCAGTACTACAAAGTGATGAAAAAAAAAATATATCTTTTAACAACTGTGCAATGAAAATAACTGTTTTTTTAATTCTCATAGGAATTAATATAATATATTAAATACATAAAAGAATAATTAAGAAGGAAATTCTTGGGGTGCTCCTTGACTGGGGAGGCTTTTATTTTAAGTTTAATTATAAAATATTATTTTATTTTGACTTTAATTATTCTCAAGAATAAAAACGAAAACTGTTAAAACAAAATACTCTTTATGATTTATTTTTTTGCATTTGATATTTTATTTGAAAATGTTAAATTAAAAATATAATAAAAGAATTAATACACTAATTCAAATCAAACCCTTCCGAGTATACAAATATTAATTTATTTTGAATTTAATTATTTTAAAAAACAAAAAAATTGCATCTGGTGTTTTATATTTTAAAAATAAAACTCAGTATATACAAAATGAATACATAATAACTAAAAAATTAATATACCAATTCAAATACAATAATAGACCTATTCAAATGTACATTAAGAAAATCACTATTTATTACACTTGCTAATAATTTATACAAATTATTAATTAACTGAAAAGATAACGTAATTAAGAAGGAAATAACTAAAGTATTTTTTGTTTAGATGAGAAAGATTGTTTAAAGTCAATATTTATTTTTTTATTACAAATATTATAATTTTTTTCCATTAATTTCCTTTTACTTAGTATATCTTATACTATTGTGATAAACTTTTTGAACTTTAAGTTGTTATAACTTGTTGAACTTTCAAGTTGTTAGAAAGTCATTAGTTTTCAATAGATTTATAAGATCAAAAGAGATGATAACAATTAAGTGAGACCATGTCGTGTTAAATTAATAGTAAATAAATATACTTACAAAGAAGACATTGATTTCAATAAAAAATTTCAACCAATTATTTGAATGACTATAATCAAAGTTATTTTAATTAATTATATGTGTTACATTTTATTTACATATTAAACAATTGAATTAAAAAATGTTTTTTTATGTAGAATTTGAAAAAAAAAATATATATGCTTCAACCAAAAGACTTTACATAATAAGATAACTCATGTTGCAGGTTAACCAAATCTTTATACCATTTAAAGCAGACACCTAGGTGTTAGAATAAGAGATTTGATTCCTTCTTTATTAACCTTGGTTACAACAGATTGAATTCAAACCATTGTACCTATTATAATATGTTTGACAAGAAAGATTTTATCTTTACCATCTTGTTATTGTAGGGTAATAGACTCCAACAAAGATTGAATCCAAGAATTGAAAGCACAATTGGATAGGGAGTTTGGTATGAAAGACTTAGGACCAATGAATAAAATTATTTTAGGGATGCAAATTCACTAAGACAAAAAAGATAGGAAGATTTGACTTTCTTAGCAGAATTACTCACTGAAAACCTTGTAGCGCTTGGACATGCAAGATTGCAAGCAAATTTTTACCCCACTTCTTATCAATTGTAAGTATTAGTCCTAACAATGAAGTAGGGAGGATAAAAATGTCTCGAGTACCATATGTATCAACGATGGGAAGCCTTATGTATATCATAATTTGCGTGAGACCAAACAATCCACAAGCAATGAGAGAAATTAATCGATTCATGAAAAAATCCACAAGCAATGAGAGAAATTAATAGATTCCTGAAAATCTTGGTGGAGAGCATTGGAATGATATTAAGAAGATCCTTAGATACATAAAAGAAACCTTGTGTATTACATTATGTTTGGAATGATCAGAATTAATTGTCAAAGGTGATGTCGATTCAGATTTTGCAAGTAATCTTAATAAAAAGAGATCTACAACTAACTATATGTTATAGTTAGAGGAAGGGTAGTAAGTTGGTTATCCAAGTTATAAGATGTTCTAGTTTTGTCTACTAAACAAGCTCGATACATAATAACTACCCAAGTATGCAAGAAAGTCATATGGATTCAAAAGTTAATCGAGAAACTCAGGCGCAAGCTGGAGAAAATTGTTGTATATTGTGACAGTCAGTGTCTTGCACATTGTAAGGAATCATTCCTTTCATTATATGGAAAAGCACATAGGTATGTGCTGCCACTTTGTTCAAGAATGAGTATAAGAAGGAAGTATGGATATGAAAAAGATTCATACCAATAAAAACCTAATAGATGTTTTGACAAATTCGATTAGCATTGATAATTTTATATAGGTGTGATCCTATTGCAACCTATCGAAAAAGTAAACAACATGGATGGTAAAAAATAAAATACAATATGAAGATTTGATAAAATTAATCAAAATCTTCAAGTAAGAGAATGCGAGAAGAGAAATCCCATATCAAGAAAAATTTATTTTGGTACTTACTTTTATTGTTATAAAAGGAGTAATGTTTTCTTATTAACATGAACCAAAATTATTTTTGATTGATTGTTTGAGAGAAAAAAAAGTTAAGAGAAAAATAATTTTTTCCTTAAGGATCTTTTTTGTAGTTATTTTTCTTATTTTCGATAGAGAGTGTTATTGTTTTATTCGAAATTAGAGAAAAGAATATTGCATTTTTTTCCTTTATTAAAATTACATTATTGTATATGTTTGTTTTGTTTCTCTTTACTTTAATCCATAGTTATTTTTCTTATTTTCGATAGAGAGTGTTATTGTTTTATTAAGGAATGTTGTAATTTTAATTTTTTTTCTTTTATTAAAATTATATTATTGTATATGCTTGTTTTGTTTCTCTTTACTTTAGTAGCAATTTATTTTGTTATTACTCTAATATGTAACATGCTTTTCATTATTATTAAAAGAATAATTCTAAATTTTATGTGACTCTATATGATATTTACATAAAACGGAGATCACGTTAAGATTATTCCTTATAATTTCAATGACAAAATCATGTAGTAAGCATAACTTTATTTATATAGATTTTTATGGAAGAGGGTGTTAGTACGAACCTAAGTGAGAATGAAATAACTTTAAACTAAGATACTTATTAGGACAGGGTTAGGAAAGGGTTTAAGTGTGAATTGAAATATCAATATTATGAATAAATGAGTAAGATAAATAATATACAAAAATAAATAAATTTATATATTTTTTTAAAACTTTTTAGTTAAGAAAGATGTTTTAATTTGTTATAAAGTGTTTTTTCTTGAAGAATCTACTTATATTTAATTGGTCGAGACTAAAATAATATTTTGATGAAGATTTTATTTGACACTCAAGGTCCAAATAGGTAAAACAAGTACTTTAGGTCTCACAAAAAAATATAACACTAATTTTAGAATTACACTTAAAAATAATTTTTACTTAAAATTTTAAAATATCTTAATTGTTATTATATCGATAATATAAATATTATTTAAGGAATAATAGTTTTGAAACTTTTTCTTAATAAATTAATAATATTTTTATTTTTAAAAAGATATTGAACAGTCCAGGAATCCTGAAGGTTAAAGTCTTCTAATTTTCTACCTCTTACTATCCATCAGAGTAACATTTATTAATATCTCATTCTTTTCTTTCTTCTGACTCTTTCACTTATTTTCTTTTTTTCTCAGACTTTACACTTGCATTTATGTCCCTTTATTTATCTAACTCTTTCACTTGTTCTTATATATTATTGTTTCACTTTGAGTGTTTGATTGTCATTAAGCCATCAATTCTATTTCTTTTATCATCCTATATTGTGCATTTATGTGTGTCTCTATTATTTGGAGGCTTGGAGTGATAGATTAAGGAATCAGGGTTTGTGTTGGCTTTTAGTTTGAGTATTAGATGAATTGATCTCAAAATCATTTTATTTTTTATTATTGTTTAATTAATCTCAATTTAATTTATGCAAATTCAAGAAAAAGTATTAGAAATTCATAATTTATAAATTAAATTTAAACACTTACCAAAAGATAAAATCCAAAGGCAGAAGACTTCAAAGCAAGATACTACGATCAATTTCATTTTTTCTAAGTCAGGTTTAATTTTATTTTTAACTTAATCTCATTTATATATTTCTAACTTATATTGAGTGCGTTATATATTATAATTTTTAATTTTATAAAAATATATAAATATGTTAATTAGAAATATGAATTAGGAATTCAAAACTTAAAAAAAAAAGATAAGTGAAGCTTTTTGTTGAATCACAGAAAGAAACTATGGATAAATTTATAAAAAAAATATAGGTGAGTAATCTTTGAATGAAAAAGATAACAATATATATAGGTGAAAACAACAGTAGAGAATAGAGAAGTATTAAGAGAAGATAATAATTCTCATTCTCAAACTCCTAACAACTGAAACAAAGATATAAAAGGATAAATATTCTAGACACTTTTCTACATCTAATTATATTTAAAAAAATTCTAACGGAGTGAGACAAGAAAGAAAATGACTCATTTATTCTAGAGACTTAAATAGTTTAAATAGAATCTTTTATTTTTGTTGTATAAGTAAACTAGGTAATGAAGGTAGTAAAAATTGGATCTTGATAACTTATAGTAAAGAGATTATAAGATTGAAAAATAATAAACCACTTGAAATTCTTAATTATATAAAATAAATAAATTCTTTTTTCTAAAGAATATATAATATATAGCACAATGTTAATAATTCAGTATCTGAAAAAAGTTTAAATTAATAAAATTTTATTTAAGATCTACAATTTTCAAACAAAAATTAAACTAATTAACTTTATTCTCTATTGAAAAAGATATGTTAAATGAAATTAATTATGATAATTTAATAAGTTTGAAAACTAAATTTTAAATAAAAAAGTCATAATTTTAATAAATAATTTTATTAACTTAAAAAAAGCTTCAATTTTTAATTTGCTTTAGATCTTTATAGTCTTGAACCCTCACTGATCCTATAATTTAAGGTCAAATAATTAAAGTGTAAAATTAAAAAAAAATCCAACTTGGTTAATTAATGAGTCAAAATAGATGCAATGAATATATTTAAAATTTCAAGAAAAAATTTATAAATAAAACTATTTCTTATATTTAATTATAACTTATTAAATTAATACTGTCGCAACCAGGACGGCGATCTTTAAAAAAGTTTAGGTTTTGATAAAACAGAGGAGTCGTCACCATAATTTATTAAAGGAAAAACTATGGAAAACCAAAAATTAGATAAGGTAAGTTCACAAAACCAGATTCAAAGTCCGGGAGTCGGTTACGTGTGGGGAAGGTATTAGCACCCCACAACGCCCGCCTTAAGGCGGTACCTTTAACTAAATAAGTAAAATAAAAGAGTATGGCTTTTTTAAAATATTTATCCTTTCCAAAAGAATATAATTGCAAATAATAACAAAACAAAACATTTTTAGTTTAAAGGGGAGCCCGACAAGGATTTGACCTCGCTACTACGTATCTCTATAAGGATAGAGAATCAGGGTGGTTGGGAGGCTTTTTGGTGGCTGCATGGTGGTTTCTTGGGGCTGCATGCGGTCGAGTGAGAGGGTGCAGATTGATGTGTTGAAGATGAAGGTAGTGGAGCGATGGCTTGCGGCGGTGCATGGTGGAGTGAGCAGCGTGGCTCTCGGCTGGCAGCAACAATATGGTAAGGCACTTGGCATTGTGGGGCGTTAGTTGATGGTGCGGTTGGCAGCGAGGATGGAGTATGACTTGGGGCATGGAAGGTGCTGGTTTGGGAGGTTGAATATGTGATACGAACGGCCATGTCCCTAATATTACTCAGCCCAACACTCCTGCTCAACCCAATAATGTTGGATCATCACGGCCCAATCGCATTAGGAAGATTCCATCTAAACTGAAAGATCACATTGTTTACAAATAAAGTCTCCATTATAGCAATCATTCCTATTCCTATGCCTTCGGTTATGCTTTGACAGAAGTTACCA
>Ga0099824_1003057_pt1 | contig 24451 bp, 14 predicted proteins | sample SiratrowhiteBW_FD_76837 | JGI IMG/M metagenome (GOLD analysis project Ga0099824, IMG submission 76837) | Root nodule microbial communities of legume samples collected from California, USA - Siratro white BW | ecosystem: Host-associated > Plants > Roots > Nodule | place: USA: California...
TATATATATATATATATATGGTGACATGTCTTTATCTATTTTAATGACCTGAGGTTTCCATCGTCATACTGTGCATATGTTTACGACTTGCTGCCCAACACTGTAGGACCAGAAATAAAAATGAAGTTCTTGTCATTTGCAACCACTTTCGTACCCGGAAGACCATGTGTTCCACAAATGAAAATTCCTATATATGATTTATATAATAATATTTTTTTTTCTAAAAACTCTTAAATATTAACTCAATTTCAAAATCCTTATATTTTTATTATGAACATATAACTATATATATATATATATATATATATATATATATATATATATATATATATATATAAAACTAAATCCAGATTTCTTAAAGTAAGATTTCATATATTTGAGCTTTCTGATAAAATTGTGATCATGCACACATTAATCATTGATAAAAGTATGTGAATATTTTACAATAAAAAAATATTATTTGAGGAGATTGATTCAACTTTAATTAATTTAAGTTGATACAGAAATTTTATATATCTTTCCCATAATAGGCTTTTGTTTACATTGGGATTATGGTTGGTTTAACAAGACTTTATAAATGGTAAGAATGAAGCACACTCTTTTTATTATATAATTTATTTTCACAATGTGTAAAAACGAAATATCTTATTTTTATGTCATAATTTATTCACTATACTACACTCGTCTCCATAAAAAAAATCTAATTCATTTTAATATAATAATGATTTTTTTTACTGGATTAATATCAAAATTTTAGGCTTAATAATTAATTTTGAATGTAATCGTTTACCAAGTGAAATAAAAGTTATTGCTAGAACCATGTTAAGTAAAATCCAAAACGATTTTAGTTTAATTTAGGTTGTTGTTTCTTTCAAACACAAAATAGGAAAAATACCCTTTTTGACATTATATTCCAAAAATATAACCACCTTACAACTATTTTTTGAAATAAAATATTATATTATAATAAAATAATAATTTATGAGATATCAAATACATGTAAATTACATTACGTGCATGTCATATCGCTGCCCACAAAATATTACACTGTTAAGCTCACATTTGTGAACAGATCAATATTAATATAATTTTTACAATAATTATTATAAAAATTAATAAACTTGTCGTATATGATAATTTTCAATTAAATAACAACACAAAATCATTTCACACTATATATAAAAACATGTTTTCTCTTATACTTTTTAATAATTTTCGTAATACTTTATTATATCAGACTAATTAATATAGTTAATTAACCTAACTCTCTTGTCTATTTTATAATACAATTAACAGTTTGAAAGAAACAATTTCTTCAAATTCTAATCATTAAAATAAAACGAACAGACTCTTTCTAAATTTAAGAAAGTGATCGATTTTGAAAATCCATGTTAAGAAACATGTTGAATCAGGATCAAAGGACCACACTCTCTGTGTTCAAACATAACCCACATGTTTCATTACATGTTAGACAAAGGTAACATGCTACGTGCCAAATGCAAGAAAAGTTACAAAATAGTATTAAACTTAAAACATGAATGCACCCTCATCACCAGACAACACCCTCCCCCATCTTGTCTAAGAGGTGATGCTTGACCAGCTTCTGCATCCTCACTCAACACTCCACCAGCCACATTCTGTCGCTAATCATAAGATACATGATGCAGAGAAGAATTATGTTAGGATTATCTCTCGACCTAATGCAGAGAAGAATTATTTTAGGATTAGGTAAAACTAATTTACAATATATAAAATAAGAATAAATTACATCTTATTAAACTGGTTTTGTCTGGTGAATTAGGTTTAAAAACGGATAATACTGAACAACCAATCAGAACCAATCAAAAGTGAAAATTTTTAGTTGATTGATATTATTGGGTATTATGTTTTACATGCTTTTCTTTTTTTTCCTTTAATGAATGTTGCATGGTTTCGTAATTGTGATTTTCGAAACTGTTTTCCAACTTTCTTTCATTTTATTAGGATTTTGTATTTTTCTTATCAATAGATCTGATATATTGTAGGAGATTCTACTCAAACTAAAAATAAAACAAATTTAAATAAAAAATGAAGTAATCTTCATCTTATATAAATTAATTTTGTAAAAATAAATTAATTTTAAATTTCTTTCTTAATATAGTATTAAAATTTATTTAGAAAATTTGATGGATCTATCGAATTATTTAATCTTTGCATACGAATTCAGTAGTCTCAATATGAAAATTCTGTATCAATTATAAATTAGATCAATTCATAATGTATAATTAAGTCAATTTTATTTTATAAATCAATTTTATAAGATAATTTTAATATATATATATATATATATATATATATATATATGAGAATGTAAAGAAATCTTACTTGAGATTCTATTGAAAAAAGTCTTTTTCTTCATCAAGCTTTCAAATATTGCAGTTCACTTAACGTCCTTTCATGACAAAGCTAGAACTGTTTTCCGGTCTTCATAATCAGTAATTTTTTGTACAACATATATAATCAGTAATTATAGTATATATATGTGTGTTAGATGTACAAAGGATGAAAACTACAGAAAATTATTTTGTATACCTGCCATCATGTCTAGTAATAGTTAGAGTCTTTTTCTTTGATTTGTTTAATGAATCTGGGATTTAATATTATATTTAGGGGGCTCCATGATTGTGATTTATCCTATGAGTGAAGCCAATGATAATATATTCTACTGTAACCCCAGAGATAAGCATGGCTCTTTCATTTTCAGCAAACAAAATATAAAATAATATTGGTAGTTGAAAGACTAGAGCAACTCACTAAATTTTTACTTGCACACAAATTGATGCAAAAGATTAAGATGTGTTGGCAAACTAAGCTCTTAGCTAGGAAAAATGTTAAGGTACAGCTAACACATGTAGATTGATGGTGCATCTTTGGTTTGTTTATTTTTTATTATTATAGCACATATCGATCTCAGATGTCTAGCATTTATGATAATTGATGTCAATGTTAAGAAATCATGCTATTAATGTCAAAATGGCACCTTTTGGTTTTTCCTATGCATTGCCAGTAGATGGCATCTAAGAAACCTAATAGAATATGTTGGGTTGTTTGGAGATGTAAAATGGGGTGTTTTAATTAGCACCTATGAATAAATGTGTTTAGGGTTTATCACATTTCATCTAAGTTAAAATATATAGATTTATTAATTTTCTTCTTTACATGTTCAAATTCCTAATTATTTAAATTCCTACTAAAATAAACTTATAAGATTTTTAACTTTTTTTTTTTCAATACTGAAGAAGATTTCTTCCAATTTAAAAAAAAAAATACTAAACATAATCAGACTTGTGAAGCACTATCTAGCCTACTAACATTAGGAGATAGATTAGTCCAAGAGTCTTAAACATATTTAATCATGTGAGTGTTTCTTATGACATTATGTAATGAAGAAGCATTTTTAAGATGGATCATAGGCCCACTCGATTATTGAAATTTATGAATTTATATAGCTATATATAAAAGTGTTAATTACTCTTTTATTTTATGTGTTGTTTAAGTTTTTTATGATTTTTAAAGTTTATTGTAATTGTTATGGTCTAATATAATAATTATAATTTTATTTATCTTGAATAAATGTTTACACTAATCCAATTTTTTGCATTATTAATCATAAATCAAATACGCGAGAGAATAGGAGGGATATTATGAGTATTTACGGTATAAGACAAAATGAAAATTTGTTTGATAGAAATATAAAATGAAATAGAGATAAAAAAATTAAAATAAAGTTTTTAGAAGATAAGTGGGTGAAAAATAGACCTCTAAAGGAGAGGTATCCCAGGATATATAAAAACCCAATCATAAAGGAACACTATTTAGTTTATAAAGTTTTAGGTAAAGTGTTGATTGTTGCTAAATATGGAATTATTTTATAAAAAAATTAAATAATAAATAAATAAAATATACCTCTAATTTTGTGAGATTTATTGAAGCAGGGATGTAATACGTAGTTTTGTAGTAATTATTTTAAATGTGACACATTAACAATGTACGGCCACCATTTAATCACATATTGAAACTATAAAATTTATTAATTTTTACAATAACCACATTAAATAAATCATATTTATAATAATTTTTATTGGTTATAGTTACTAATAAACTCCGTGTAAAATAATAAAATATAAAATGATGAAAAATTTAATCATTAGTTTCCTAATCAATAATTATTGTAGTTTATTATCATTTATACTTAATAACAAATTTGATCCCCGTATTTATAAATTCAATCTTTAACTTTCAATTATTGGTAACTTCGTTTAAGTTTTAGTTTTTTTTTTTATTTATTTATAGTTTTTTCTGCTTGAAACAAAAAAGTGAAAATATGGAAACACGTGAAAATTAAAAAGAGTAACCCTGGTGTGAGGAGTTGCTATCAATTGTAATTTAACAGTGATTTAATATATTTTAAAATTTAAAATTTAATAAAATTAGGGATAATTTAAAATGAAGAGAACAAAAATATGTAAAATAATAAAACTAAAATTATGAATAATTTAAATTAAGAATAAAATTACTAAGAAGAAGGAAACATAATAACCTATAATTTAAAATAAACATATAAAAAATTGAAAATTCCAAGTCATTTTCTTTGTTCTCCTCACGCCGAACTGTACCTGGTGAAACGCGAAACGCGAGTGGTTGGACAAGTTTCACCGTCGTCGTCGTTCTCCGAAGACGTTCTCCGGCCACCGTCAGGTTTTTTCCGCCGCCACTCTTTCAGTAGTTTTGAAGTTTTGTTTCATCTTGTGGATGATCCTTGACTCAACCTTCTGCGAATAGTTTATGCTCATTACTTGTTTGATAAAAGGTCTGAACTGTAGAATTGTAATCTGATAAAAAGGTGCTTGAGGAATTCTAAGGCCATTGTTAATTATCCTGTCCAAATAGTGAAAATAATGGCATATACGTATATGAATGAGTATAACAGCTAAAGTTTGGCCAGCTGAAAAAGTATCCATCCTCCATAAGATCACAGAATAGTATGTTGAATTGCTGATTATGGGTCCATTGGGTCTTAAGTTAATTGGGGGTAGAAATTAACTAATAGCGAGAATAGCGTCAGGTAGAAGAAGTTGGTAATTGGAAAGGGAGGCTAAGGTAGTAGGTTGGTAGCCTTCTCTTCTCAAACAAATGCGTATACTTAATCGTTTTTATCTCATACCATCTCATCATTGGCAACAATTACTGTTGTCTAGCTACTTTCCCATAGTCAGCCCCCATTTTCAACTTCCCCTGGGATATTGTTATCCACATCTGATATTAAAGGTTTGAATAATCAAAGCTTCAACAATGGCAGGAAGAATATTGTAAGAAAAGAAGTTGGTTTGGTAGAGATATGTAGAGCACAATGTCTATGGTCCTGCTACTCCGACATGTTTGGTTTCCTAAAAAGAATTATATATACAAGCTCTATCCACTAATTAACTACCAGATCTAATAAATGTATTATGGGATTACCGATAATCTACTGAAGCAGATAAGAAGGCATTTTATCTTTGACTCTTCCCCTGCTCTCCTTGCTCCATTTCTTTCTTTCTGTTTTATTGATTTGAGTTTCCTTATAGGAAGCAGTTAAGGGTTGATAAAATGACAAGAACAGAGATAAGATAGAGAAAATGGGACTTTTTTTATAATTATCATTCTAATAGGAAGTAAGGCTGAAAAGAAACCATATGTAAGTGAAGAGCACCTTTTTAGACTTTGTTTTGCTGCTTAGATGGTTGTAGTTTGGATCCAATTGCTGGTGCATTGAACAATAAGCCGCCAAGGTCTTTTTTCTCATATGTTCATTCAACTTCAAGCATCTTATATTTCTGGGTGTTGGACAGTATGACATCACCTTTTTTACAAAGGTAGCTGCTAATTAGATGTTATAACTGGACTGAGTCTAAGTTGCTAAGGCCACATGATAAAGTGCAAGAAAAAACAGAAACTAACTTGTAGGACCTTTTCAATATTCAAGCAAGATATTAGTTATTTTATATTAAATATAGTTGTGTTTAGCTGAACCTTACTGAAATTAGTCACATTGTCTCGTGTCTGATGCTCATTGTTATCTATGGCAACAAGTAGTAATTGGATAACTGTATAGCTTCATCATTTCATTCCTTTACAAAAGAAAGTGTGTGTACTACAATCTACAAAATTGGAAGCAAGAAAAATGTAAATAATACATTCTTTGACACTCTTTTTAATATTTTATTTATTATTATATGGTGAAATCTTATGCTGTTGTTGCTAATAAAAAAGTGAGTCCCAGTAATTTACCGAGGCTGACTTGAAACTTCACTTGATAACACAAAATATAAAAATTAGATTGCAACTAACTCTTTTTGATAGTATCCTGAAAGATTCCATTTTAGTGGATAAGTGAAATAGTGATAGAAGGAAATACTGGATGATTTTATCCATTACTCTTTGAAACTGTTAAATGATATAGAATGCTGTGGTTGATTTCCTTATTGTATCATTCAGTGTAATTGACTGGGCTTGGATGATGATGTTCGAAATGATTATTGTACATTGACAGATCTTGGTTTCTTATTGCATAAAGAGTTTCGTGTAGACTTGTAGTGTCTCCTGATTGCATAAAGAGTTTGAAATGATTATTGTACATTAACAGATCTTGGTTTCTTATTACATAAGGAGTTTTGTGTAGACTTGTAGAGTCTCCTGATGTGATTCATGTAAGGTTTACAACCACAAACTTATTTGAATTTCAAATCTATTTGGTGAATAGAAACACTCCTAGACAGGTGCAGCTACAAATGCAGATGTTTAGTTAAAGATATTTCCTAAATCTTTTAGTGGAGAAAGCAGTACGATGGTTTCGAGAAACTCTTTCAATATGGTTATTGTTTCCTATTGTCTATTCATTTAGAATTTAATGGTTTCTGTTTCAGTGTACTTCAGTTGTCCCCATCTATCCAATCCTTTCAAATTTGTTATTTTACATAGAATAATTTACGAGTTGAAATAACAATCAAAGGATGAATGATGATGAATTGGTTTGGTATTATGTGCGCAGTCTGTACATTGACTTGGGATGATTTTTGGCTGTGTTTTCATGGAAAAATGTTTTCTACAAAAATATCAGTAGAAAAAATAATACAGTGATACATTTGACATATATGTGATCTTTCTTCATGCTTGACAGCTGTTCCGAAGCCCTCTATGCTCATCTTTTTGCATCCTAAGCAAGAATTAACACTTATAATTCTAGGTTTCTGTATATAATGGAGTCTTGCGAAATTTAAGGTGTAAGACACTTTGATTGATGAATCAAATTCACTAGATATCAATATATTCAACAGATCAGAGCCTTCTTTGTTTTCTTTTCTTTTCTGATCTGCTCGATACATCTCTACTGTTCATTCGTTTTATTTTTTGTATGCAGTGGCTATTTTTCTGTCAATTGTTAAGGTTCTTGCTTATAAGTATAACGCAAGAAAGATGAAGAAAAAAATATATTGACACTGAGATGAATTGCAATGTATAAACCTTTAGTAACCAAGTTGGTTTCCTCAGGTTTCTGCTCTTCGGATTGGTCACGATTGTTTAGGAAATATTGAGTCTCAAAATGGTGATTCTTTCCACGTTGCCACGGAACTATTCAGGTTTTTTCTGACTACATCGGTACCTTCTAAGTCATACTTATTTTACTCCCTGTTTAGCTTTATATTTCTTGATATATTGCAGCTTTTCTTCACCGAGGTGTTCCTTCTTTTTTGCCATCAAAGTTTCCAGTGAGAGTTGCTTGTCATGGAGATGTTTCTCTGACACCCCAAACGGTTATTGTTACTCATCTCTCTTATCTAGTTTAACTCTTCTTCAATTTATGGATTTGTGCTTGTGTTTCTAGTGGTAACTATCGTTTAGATTTCATTCTGTGTTTGCAGATTTTTCGCATAAAAATGAGAGAAAAACATACAAACCATAGTTGCAACAATTTTTTGACCCGTGCTACAAGGAATGATCATCATCTAAGCTATGATGATGGCTTGCCTGAAGAGCCCTTTTTGCTATCATTGATCAAGGATGTCATATGGTATTTGTTAAACTTTAACCTGTCATTAAATTGCATTAGCCTAATGAAATACTATCTGTACCTGTATGAACTGAAACTATTTTTATTAATTAAAGACAAGTAGAATTCACCTTTGAATGTTGTTGAAAAAAAAAATACAGCCGTATTTGCTAGTAACTATCTCTTTGTTCACAGGGGGCTAAAATATTTATTTGTATTTTTGGTTGAGCAACCAAGCCAGCTGAAATACGTGGAGTGGCCAAGTTTTAGCAGTACGGTACGCCAACTAGTTTCATTATTTGTAGTTTCGCCATAGTGCTTCCACACTACATCCCTATGTTTCTATTTCATTTCATAATTTGTGAAATGTATTGAATGATTACATGCTTCTATTAATCTATTGCAGCTGAGGACAGCGGTTCTGACTCTTATCCTGGTTGCGTTGCTTATTGTTGCATTATCATCTGTTGATGCGGCTCTCTGCTATCTTTTGGCATTAGCTCTTAGGAAAAAACCATAACCTTGTGGTGCTGCCAGTGCCACCATAATGCATAAGCATTTGATCTGATGCTTGTAATCTATTCAGGTCTATCCTCGTTGACATGTAAATCTTAACTCCTATTTTGAACTGGAAAGGATTATATTAGTCAGGAACCTTTTATTAAAGCCATTGCTTAGCATCTCAGTGAAAGAAATGGTTGCATAGCGTAGAATCTTGTTAATTCCATGGATGGAAACTGGATATGGAATTGGATATTTGAGTTTAACGATAGGGACCAGAGGAGTAAAAGGTTATGGCAGCTCACACTTCCCAAATTTACAACACGTGTATAAGCTTCTCAAAATTACAAGTGTTTGTTTTTCTGTTCTATAACTTTTAGGTCCTCTAAAATCATATATATATGTGGTGTTGATATTGATAGAGTTGAAAGCCATTATTATAAATTTAAAAATGTTTATTAGTCCTTTTAAAAATTTTAGTATTTTAGATTTTTTTTTTTCATATTTTTAAATGTGTCATCTTATTGATAGAGTCAAAATCTGTTAATGACCTTTAATATTTAATTAGTTATTCACTTTAACGTAATTAATTAGTTACTTAACATGATTGATTATACATTTATAAACTTAATGTAATTAATTATCCATTTTATACAATCGATTATCTTTTAACATACTTGATTATTTATGTAACATTTTTTCATTAAATATAATCAATTATCTTATGCAAATAATAGGTTAAATTATAAAAATTATTAATGGGCTTCATCTCTATCGGTACCTATAATACATTTATAATTTTGAAGACCTGTTACTCCTTAACTCTATCTTTCAATAGATGCACACAAAATAAAATTTAGTCATTTTTGTTTCCATATTGCTTAAATTTTTAGTGAAACATTATTTATTAGGTTTGTTCTCTTGGTTAACTTTTGGTTCAGTAACATTACTTATACTGAAGTGTTTGGGTGCATTTTTCTAAAAATACTTCTTAAAATGTAATAAAATAAAGTTTTCATAAGATAAACCTAATTTATATATGAATTGAAAATCATTCATAAAAAATATATAAAATTGTTTCACCAACTCAATTTATACATAAGTTTATTTTTTTATCTTTTTCTTTCTAAAATTACTTTTTGAGAAATATATCAAAATATGTCCATTAACAAAATGGGAAAGTGTACAAAAATTGAGGAGGATTGACATTGAAACTTGATGAGAGGGTGTTTGAGTCAGATTTGGCTAGTTATCCATCCCTTGAGAAGTCCTTTTCTGCATATCAACCTTGGGATTTAACACTAATTGAAAGTGACCTTTGCTGCCAACACCACTGTTTCCTGGTCTTTGTGGTCGGTAACATGATTGCATTACTGAGGCTTGAAAACCATTATAATAAGCCTACCTACCAACACCACTAGTTACTAGTTAGGTTCTATTCCCTTCACTGTTTGTGAATTCCAAAGTAGCATTACATTTTCTGCTCAGTATTATTTATGATGTTACCTAAATTAACACTATTTAATTCATGTAGTTAGTGTGTTTGGAATCCAATCTAATTCCCATTCTTTAAAGAAATTATTCTTTTTCAATTCTATAATTCACATATTTTACTCCTTTCAGATTTAACTGATGTGAAGCATGCACTTAATAGAAATGTTCTGATGGTAATTGTCTTACACAACTAAATTGCAAAAGATTTTATGATGTTTTTAAAATGACAAAGACAAAGACAAGTGAAAATATGTAGTTTTACAGTGTACCCTCGAGATTTCTCAAGCATATGTCTCTTCACATAGTTTAACTTATCTCCAAAATATTCATCACTTTAAAAGATTAAGAAAACACTAATATCTTTTCTCAGTAATTTCCTCATTTGTAAGTATTTTATGGAAACGCTTATTCTTAGAATATCTTATAGCACTACATATTATCACTAGCCAATAAAAAATACCCTTTGTTACCTACATTCAGATGAATCATATTCTCCTTATTTTGGATGAAAGGGCTGAATATAATAAAATTTTGAGAGTTTTTAGCTATTTGGCAATATCTCTGCAGAGCATCTCTTTTTTTTTTTTCTTTTTTCCACTAAAAGGTTCTATTCATGTTTCACAGGTTTACTTCATTTATCAATGACACACAGTGAACCAATCAAGGTTAAATCAGATACAGAATTAGGAAAATATTTTCCATAAGCTGTTAGGTACCACAGTTCCATACTGTTACAGTACATGGATTCAAAGCTACATCCAAAAGTTCTGAACTTGCCAGCACTGAAAATACAGTATAAGTGTACAACTGCAGTTGCATCATCCGATGACAAAACCTGTTCTTGCATAGACTTTTGGATTAACTATTTTACCACATCGGCATGTAGAAGTTGCATTATTATCACCATCAGTAATTCCAAATCAACAAAGTGATCCAACTTTCTTCTACAAATATGTGATAGAAAGAGACAAAAGAGAAGAAAAAGATAAGATTGATGATGGAAAAAGAAAGTGTTAAATAACAAGCTATTCATGAGTTCCATTGTCACTGACTCGCTGGTCTTCTCATCGTGCACTTAAGTACAAATAATGCACTCAAACCTTGACAGAAACCATATGAAAATGATGTTGTGAAAACTTCTTTTCCATAACAACCCTCTTATAATAATATAATAATAAAGCTTAAAAAGCATTTTTCTTACACATCCATATTTTTTATAATAAGATTGCGGAGTATACATAAAATGAAAAGTGTCAAAATATCATTCCTTAAAACCATAAGACATTAAGCTTTTATGTTTCCTATAAAATCTTTGAAAACAGAAAGCAAGATTAAAAACAATTTCACAATTTAGTGATTAAAGCATTAAAATGTGTGTCTAGTTGTATGTCTAAGAGCAGGTAAATTGCGTTCAGCTGCATAACCAAACAGATTTGAAGTATGGATCTAAGTTAATTATATATTGCTCACTATGTCTGTCTTTATTAAATGTCATATTTTTAGTCACATTTTCACTCCAACAATTATGCACACACCATTAACTGGTACTTCCCTTTATTTTCACTTGGAATCAGTGTTTCACCCTTTTTATATGAGGATCAGTACATTGTGAGGTAAATTTCTTTCACCTCAACAATGGAAAAGATCCTTGCAGCTCTTTTGCGTGATTCTGAGCCGATGCCTACAAAAAAACATGTAGATTACTGTCCCTATATATGATACCTGCAATTCAACCTTTTACAGAAGTACACTAGTCACCACACTGTCCTTTGTTTTTCAATTCTACAATGATATTTGAGAATTAACACCAGATGAAATTATTCATGCTAGTCTTCCAGTGTGTGTTTGGATTAAATTCATTCTTTCCAGAACTGATTCCAATTTGAAGTTTAAAGCCAAAGCAACAAATAGTTGTCACCAAATTCAAAGTAAAAGAAGGCCATGAAGTCAGACCAGTAGTGCTTCATAGGAAGCTGATGGTTTCTGACTTGACTCTGTGGTCAAAGTTCATTTCAGTGTTCTTTCAGATGCACCAGAAAGTATCATGGACAGTCAAACAAACCATGTACCAGGTTGATCATGTTTGGAGAGATTTTGAAATGTTCATACATAGAATAAAGTAATGTGAACACAGAGAATAAAACTTTGCTCAATGCTGACTTTATTTACAAATTGAAATTGGACTTTAGGGTAAGCTGTTAATGATTACTTGTTCCTCAAATTCGATAAAGTAGACATGTGAATTTGAAAGGATGCATGGACTATAGAAATTTAAGTCTCAGATGGGCTAATTTGCCAAATAAAATGAGAAAGAAACAAATATGAAGTCATGTTGACGTACCTATTACAACCTTGAGTACATATTCAACATTCAACAAAACAAAAACCTAACCTCAACAATAATACAAAGACTGAAGAGACACAACACAACAGAATCTAGCAGACTTCGGAGTGTTGGAAAACTTCTGACATCGTCTATTCAGCAGATTAAAGTTTTCAAACAACAAAATTCATACCTAATTACCAGTGAACCAATATAATGAAAATCGTTTCATTTAAGAATTTGGTGAAGAATTAAATCCTCAGGTCTATGTTTGTGAAATAACATATGTCAAAAGAAGCCGATCTCTTTATCAGATCAAGAAACTAGTCTTTAACCTAGCACCAAACCAGTGCATGAATTTCATTCTTCAATTCAATGAGCAACAAAGCCAAACCTGCCAAATGAAAAACCACCACATCTTACCTTAGACAATCCCAGAATACAAGTTGATAACCACTCCTTGATCCATGACTGATAGAACTGTGTATCAAAGTGAGCAAACTCTTTATTGCTTTACCATCACAACCATGATGGTTAAACACCTAAACCTACCAATTCATGAGGAAATTAACAAGTCTAAAAAGCAAGGCTTGGAATGAACAACTTTTGACAATAGAAAAACAGATTATGACACTGACCTTTGTTAAGAGTCCCTTGAAAGGTGTTCACCCAAAGCAAAGTTTTTCACTGCTTCCTCCTTTGTTGCTTATAATGATTGAGCCGTAGTGGCAGTGGCACACATTCGTGTATCTTATCTTATCAATTCCATCAAGATCCCCACCAAAGTGGGCATTATCATTACCATTATTACTATTATTATTATGTTATGGTTTTGATTTTGATTTTGGTTGGTTTTCTGTCACCCTCCAAGCTTTACTCACATTTGAGACCCCACATCGAGCATCCAATACAGAAGATGCTGAATGAAAACACTATATAGCGTATGGGACACATTCCAAAAAGTGACAAAACCACATTATCATGATTGTGCAATATCATGTAACATATGTGCTCATAAGTCTCAGGAGTGGAAGGAAAAAGGCAAAAGAAAAAGTAAAAAAAAGGAGAGAAGTGGAAGAACACCATGTGGGCCAGTGGGCCCTCACACAAAGAGACAAGTGGCAAATGAACTCCTGGGCTGGCCCACCAACAGGGTCCAAAGCCATCAGCCACCGTTCCTCAAGGGGGCAACAACTCACTTTAGGAACAACCCTAAAACAAAAAACAACTTGTTGAAAGAGACATGCATCAATGTGTGTTTATAGTAAAGGAAGAAGGCATCAAAAGCAGATCTGTGTTTCCACAATAAACTATTTATCACTTCTGTTCATGATTGTGGAAGAATTTGGGTCATCACTTTTAGTATAGTCTCTTCTTCTTAACTACATTTTCTTACCAATAAGATTCAAAGTCAAGATCTTTTTGCTTTAGAATTTTATGTTAATTTTAATCACACAATTTCAAATTTTATTTAAAAATTAAGAATTTAAATTCTTTTATAGAAGTTTATATTTTTTTTGTCAGTGTGATTTTAGTTGGAGTATGAATAACTTGATTAAAACAAGCATATTATTGTGGGATGATTAGTTTTGGATTAATGTCAACTAGGTAGTTTTTTTATTAACTTTAATAGGAGTATTTTAAGATTTTTATTATTGTTATAAATAATTATTATTTCTTGCTTAATATTAATTATTTTTTGTAATAGAAAGTATTTTTTAACTGGTGTAACTAGAATTTCTAACATTAATGGTGGTTACCTTTTTTAATGTTTACATTAACTATTTATCATTCTTTATTAATAGTTTGTTAGTATTTTGTTTATAATAAGAGTATTCTTTCAATTAAGATTAAGTAGAATTCTTTTGACAAAATTAACAAAAAAAAAATCAAACCAACAATGTCATCAAATAATCCCATGGATATTAATTAAAGAAACCAACATTAATATCAATTGAAGACTTGTTCAATTTTGAATAAAAATTAACATCAATCAATATTAATTAAAAATAATTATCAATAATAATTTTTATTAATAACTATTTCAAATTTAAATATTTATTTTATATTTAATAGTAATTGAAATACTTTATTAAAACAAAATTTGAAATTTAACAAATTTAAATTATCTTATAAAAAGTATTTAAAAAATAAAAACTAAATTCCATATACTAAAATTTAAAAAAATTTATCTAAAGACAAAATAAGTATAATATTATATAGTCTAACTGATGTATGATCATTGAGATCTATTTATTAACATTTTTGTGATTTGCAGGCCAAAATCTTTCGTTTTCAACCACCCCTTTCTTCTGTTCTTTGTAAACTCAAACACGCACCCATCCAACTTCAAATTCTGTTCCCTGATGTCATCTCACACTCATACAAATTTAGCTATTCAATAAAATATAATTCATCTTCACATTGCCAATTGATAGAACTCATTGAACAATTCCTTAATTCAGTTTAAATTCAAAATGTCCCTACACTTTCATTATCAATTTTTATAAACAAACATTGCAGGATTATTATAAACAGAAACTCATTTTTTTTATAGTATTTAACACAAACAAGAAATAACAAATAACTGTGTGTCACTGCATGATTCTTGTAGCCCTTGTGTTTGATGCTTTGACCCTTAATCCCTAAGGAAGCGTTTTATTAATTATGAACAAAGAATTTTGCAGATCACTTAAGACTTAGTCAGCTACAGCAAAAATCTGATGTGGATTATTTGACTAATTAAGGTGATTTGGCCCAGTGACCAATTGAAGGATATAAAATTTGTGATGTTCACGTTTTTTTTTAGCATATAAGATAGATTCAAGGGAAATTGTGCGGCTATACGTATTGGGAATGATCATTTTCTGAGAAAAAAGATAAAAAATGTATGAACAGTGAGAAAGAGACGTGTTATTTGAAATCATGCATGCAGGATTTTCTCTCTCCCTTTTGTCTTATTGCATTGTTAATTCATTAATCTGATGAGACTTTGAAATTCTGAAAATGCTGGCCATGATGCATCACATGAAACTAGCAGATTGTGACCCAAGGGTTGCATTATACCAGAAGTTTATTGCAGGGAAAAAGACTACTGAAAATGACCAATCACATAATTAATACTGTTATATAGTTCAAACTTTATGTCACATTTTTCCAGAGTATTTAAGTCTTTTTGGTATTCATCTCAATTTTTTAATTTCTATAATTCAATTTTTTAGTTACCTAATTCATTATTGGAAAACCATCTAACAACCTTTGAAATATAGAAAGGAATATTTTAAGAAAAATAATTAGTTTAGTCTTGTGAATAAGATTAAGTCCTCCAAATGTCAATTTAGTTTATTCTTCTGATATAGGTTCTCTTTGGAAGCATGTTTGATGAAATGATTCAACTGAAATAATATTATTAGAATGAATTAGTATATCTAAGTTAATATTTTTAAGTCTGGCATCTTTATTATGGTTTTATTTTTTAAGAAAATATCATAATAAATTAAGAGAAAAATTATGTATGTACAAATCTCTTTGATTCCTAGAAGATATGTAACTTTTTTGGATGTTCAGGAATTTAAGGCTATATATTCAAAATAAAAACTCAAACTCCTAAGAAAACATTTTGATAGTTGAATATCAAAATCCAAATAAATTGATATTGTTTTGATTAGATTTGGAAAAGAAGAGGGACACAATTATAGGGAAACAATTTTCTTCTTGTTTTTTTTTTTTTTTAAAAGGTGACTTTCATGTTGTGTTTGATTACATATTTTGAGATGAAAAGAAATTAATTTGCTTATTCATAACTTTTTACAACTCAGTAATTACGTTCTAAAAAATAAATCATCTGGTTCCAAATGTAAATAATTATTGACAATTATAAATTATTGTATAATTTAAAAGAAATTGATTTTTAAATTTCACAACTTAATATAAAAATTGATCATAAAAAGATAAAACATAATTTTAAGTTGGTCTTTAAAAAATATAAGTTAATAATAAAATGGTTTCATAATATTTAATAAACTATCATATATTACATTCTTTAAAATACCAGGCGTTCGGTACAACATTAGTTAGTAATATACTTACATTTTACAGGCCAGAACACTTTCAAAAAATTTCTATATGCTGTTTTAGTCTTTAAAAAAAAGTTAAAAATAAGGTATTTTAATGAATACATAATATGATTTTTTTTTATATTCCTAATCAGCCCAAAAAATAATATTGCCCTTTTGAAAAAAAATTGATTAATAATAACACCAAATAATAATGGTAATTCAGAAAAAGAAATTTACATACTAACTAATATATTCCTTATGAAATAGAATGACATGAAATTTTGATTTTGAATGTTAAATGAATGGGGTATGATTAACATGAGTCACAATCATAACAGGTAACCCACATGAAGATGTGGCCATCATCCCTCTCTAAGAAACTGTTAATGCTTCACCACTCCTCTTTCTAACTACCGTCCAACAATTTTTCATTATAATGTAACAAAATTGTTGTTATGTGTGACTAGGGTTAGATGGTTTTATATGATTAAGAATTAAAAGATGAAATATTAGGGTTTATTATTGTTACCATGATGTCTTAATCAAGAGAAAGAGGAAAGAGAAGAAGAGTGGTTCTGATTTGGAAAAAAAACATATTTAAAGAAAATAAGAACATAATGAATGAGTTTGTGGCATCAACATCTAAGACCCGTGGGGTTTGGACGGTTTCTCTTGCTTATGGGGTTTCTCAAAAGCCTCAAAGCACAAACAACTCTGTCAACCATATCATAAACACTAAAGAAGGAAAAGACAAACCATGTGACCACCTTCACTCTCTCTTCTCTCCAACTTCCATTCTCCCACATCATCTTCCATTTTCTCATTCTCTACATGCTTAGACACAAAATTATATAATAAACTATTACTAAAACTCTTATGTGGGAAAAGAAATGGTTAGGAGAATATGTCTCACAAAATATATTTCAATAAATATTAATGTATTACATGGAAATACAAAGGATATATTGAATAATTTTTTGTAATTTAATTAATTAAATAGATAAATTTTAAATATTTTTTAATTTAATTTTGAGTGAATTGTAGAAGAATATGTCTCACTAAATATATTTTAAGGAATATTAAAGTATTAGATGATAGAGATAAGAAGAGTATGTTGAATAAATTCTTGTAATTTAAAATTAATTAATTAGATACATCTTAAATGTTGTTTAATCAAAATTTGAGTAAATTGTAAATCTAGATATTTTTAATTAAGTTTCATTAAAAATTTTCACTCTATTAAGTGATAAAAATATTTTTTAACATTTTTGTTTAAGTATGTCTCATTTAACTTTTGTAGTCAATGAAATTTATTTTTTCGTTCTTTTTTTAAACATAAGTTTGATTAGTGAGTTAAAAGATATTGCAAAAGGAAATAACAAGTTGATCAACAAGTTAGTGACAGAAAAGAAAAAAAAATACCTTTGTTAACCCATTAACAAAAGATTAAAAGTATTTTAAATATTTGATAAATTAAAAAACTTTAATAGAAACTTAATTAAAAAAAATACCTAGATATTTAAAAATAAAAAGTTTTAAAAAACTTTTTTTGTTTGATTATCTCTGACCATGTGTATGGTGAAGATGAATGGTGTGGTGGGAGTGAAAGTTAAAATTGAAAAATGAAATGAGAGGGTGAATTAATTAATAGGTGGGTGCATGGTGTATGTGTGAGTTATCACTGTCATCAGTACATGCATGATGATGCATATGGGGCATTCCAAATGCTATGTGGACCAAGTCCTTCTCAAATTTATTGGATTTTGATTGTGTTAAAACTCATCTTCCTAACCATAATCTGCTCTGCTCTTCCCCTCTTACAATACAATACAAAAATAAATCACTCTTCCTTTCTACCTTTTTTCTTTGCCCTAAAGCCAAATGCAGGTTTTCTTCTTTTGTACATCTTCTTCTGCACAAGGAGCAGAGAAGAATCTTACAACCCTCCATCACTTATATCATATTATACAATTTTTACAAACTATTAACATAAATAGTTTTTTTCATTCTTTTGATAACATCTCAAAAAAAAAGTTAGTTTTTTTTGGAAATATAAGCATTCAAGTGACATTGATTATTTAATTTTTGCAAGTTAAATAATTCAGAGTGTCATACATTGGGTTTATATCAAGCTAAGTAAAAATAATATTGGATATTTTGTCATAAATGGTCTCAAATAATATTTGTTGTAAGAAATAATTTTAGTGAAAGTTGAAAATTTTCAATAACTGAACATAATTTTAGTGGTCAAGATTAACCTATATAATTTTTTTTTATCTTTTCTTTCTTTTATCTTTTCAACGAAATAGATCTTTCAAAATATATTTGGTCTTGAAATGTAAAAGTATTTTAAAAAAATTCAATTCGATATTCCTTCTTGTGTCTTTTTTTTTTTTTTAACAATTTGGCTTAAAACTAAAGTGAGTGTTTTAAACCTTACAAAAAGACCAAAAATCTCTACTTTATATTAGTCCAATATATCTACAATATTTCATATATTTAATCAAAATCTAAAATCTAAGCAAATCTTCAACAAAACAATATCATCAACCATTTAATTCAATTTAAATAAACTCACGATACTCAAAATTATTCCTAGAAAGTTAAACATAATAACCAAACATACTATTACACATTCATACTAAGTATTTTGATATTTTTTTAATTAGATTATGCATGTGTTCCATTAAAGACGTTATATAGACAAAGAAAATGAAAAAGAGTTAAAAAAAAAAAACCTAAATGAACACAAAACATACTCTAAACAGCATTATATTTAGTTAAATTAGGTTTGTTCCCAACTATCTTCTAACTTGATAGTTCAATAAGAGAATTAAAAAAAAAAATATTCTAAAGTATCTTAACTTTCGAGGATTTAAACTTAAAAAATGATAAATTTTATACAAATGAAAAATAAAATTATTTTAACTTTTATATATATCTTAAAATACAATTATTATTCTTTATTAATTTTAAATTTTATTTTCTAATATTTGAAAAAACAAGTCCTTATAATTACTATTATCTGTTTAAAATAAATTACCTTTAATAGCATTAACAAAACTCTTTTAATACATAAAAGTGAATTGTTCTGCAATGCACATGTAACAATATTTCTAGCAACACTACACTTTTTGTTAACTATTTCTTAACTAATAAAAGTACAATGTGCAACTTGATTAAAATTTAAAAGAAGTACCTTATAACTTATTAATATTTATTACTTATTGTCACATGTTACAATACAAATCCCTTATACATAAGAAGTAGAATAAATAACCTACTTTAAATATTACAAACTTTAAATAACACATAACATTAAATAACCATTGAGAAATCAATATAAATATAATGTGCATTTTAATTTAGTTTGATTTGATTTTTCAGAACAAAAATAAAAAAAACTAACTTCACCATATGTGATTTTTCAATTTGATTTTGTTAAATTTTAGTTTTGATTATTCGTGTATTGATTTCACCGTTCGTAAATATTGGGGTTGATTTGACTCTTCATAACTATTTAGATTAGTTTTGAATACCCTTCTTATTTTTTTTTTCTTTCTTTTTGGTTGACAATGTTCTCCATCCATTAATCTTAATTTTCAGTTTTTTTTTTCCTTATGAAAATAGGATAGTATCACTTAAATGGGTATATTTTAAAAAATAATCAAATTGAGTAAATTTTGTTTTAGAAATCGTATATCCAGTCACGAATTCAAAATAATATAAACGAAATTATACATTGAAATATAATTTTCTTTTATATTTCACTGAGATTGTATATTCTGTTTTATTAAGAAAATCGTGCATATTTTCTTAAATTTTTTGGTTTTTAAATTTTTTAAATTAACTGAAATCATATATGCAAATACGATTACAATTTTTTTTCGAGAAATCGTATTATAAAGTACGTTTTGCGTTTTTCTTTTATTTTGGTTTGGTAAATGCTTTAGTTTAACTGAAATTGTATATTCAAATAAGACATTTCTTTTTATGTTTGTTAAATAAATCATACCATGGAATACTGTTTGTGTTTCTTTATTTTTTTAATTTTGTTTTTGTAAATATTTGAAAAATCGTTTTGTAATTTTTTTGAAAAAATTGAATATTAAATTTTGGTTTTGATTTTTCTGAATTATTTTTTTGTGCTTTTATTTTTTTAAAATATTTATTACGAAAATTTCTGATATGCTTATATTTATTTTTTATTTTGGTTTTTTGTATTTTTTGAAATTAATGTTTATAAATATTTCTAACAAAACTTGAATATGTTTTGTTTTTTTTAATTAACTTACTGGGTTTTTATTTATTTTAAAATATTTATTATTAAAAAATATAAATTTGATTATGCTTTTGTAATTTTAAATGAATTTTTGTATGTATTTTAATTAAAATAGTGTGGTTTACTAATTAAAATGATTATGTTAAAATGATTAGGTTAACTAAATGTTATTTGGAAAATATAAAATAAGAACTAGACAAATAATTTAAATAAAAAACATCAATTAGGTAGAACATATAAACAAATAAATAATTTGTATTATGTGTACAGACAATTTTGTTGTTGTGACCTTTGTTTTAGCAATAAAAACTTTGTTTTTGCTTATTTAAAATTGGTTAATCTATTTTATTATTGCTACTAGTAATAGTTTTATAAGGTTGCGAATGAAATTCAGCCTCGCATAATCAAATTCACATTTTGATAATTTTGTATGTCTTTAGTGTGAAGCCTATCATGGTACACAAAGGCTAACATCTATTATTATAAGTTATAGAATTATAAAAATATAATTTCCCCTAATTTATAAAATCATAATTTGTATTTAGAAAAAGTTTTCCTAAACTTTTTTAAAATATTTTCATCTTAGTAAAATTTACCTTCTTTTATGTCGATTTCTTAATTAAATTGCAATATTTTTTTAAAAATAAGTTGTCGGTTATTAAAAATTGTGTCATGTATCAATATAATCTATTTATTATAAACATAGAACATAAATTATATATTATTGTATTTATAGATTTTTATTCATTGTGCATTTTGACTATACTATAACTTATACGATACAAATATTTATTCATTCTGAACTTTAATTATGTAAAAATATTTATCTTGTATATCCACACGTTAGACAGCTAAAATACAAACTAGACACACTTTTAGTCAATAAATATTTTCATGTCTCATAATTATTTTAATAAATTAGAGCGTGGATTTGTGTCGCGTGTGAGACCAGTATTTTTTTTTTTTTTGAAGTTTTATATAATACAGCCACTATTTTTATTTAATTTGTATGTGTCATTATATAAATAGATTTACATATCGAGATTAAAAAAATATTAGTGAATAATATTTCCGAAATTATTTATTAATAACAATGATTTATGATCACTAATTTAACTCCAAATATTCTCAATGAGTTTCATTTACGGTCATTTAAAAAGTTTAAAATTTCTAAAAGCTAATTACACTTTTTAAATAATTAAAATTGGTAAATATAAACATAATTATTTAATTCCAAAACGTTTCTGTAATTTTACTTTTTGTATAATGCATATATAAAAAATTATGATCATTAAAATTATTCAATTTTAGCAATATACTATAATAACTTTAAATAATTAGAATAATCAATTTTAGTTTAACTATTTAATATCAGCATTTCATAGTTTCGTAATTATTTATAACATTTTTTAAATGCTTGGAGTTTAATAACTTTTAAATAATTTATATTAAACCGTATTGACTTCTTGATATTATATTTTTCTATATTAAGTTGCATATTATATTAAATATATAACCTTGAGTAGGCATGTCTTTTCCTTGCAAATAATTTTGATAGTGAAACAATTAGTAGTAATGTTTTACAGTTTACTACTAATAAAAAAACTATAACTAATACTCATACAACTTTATTTGAATATAAAAATATAATTTAAATATATACATCATAGAATGTAAAATCTCTTCTCATTTCTTTTCAGTACTCCTTTCTCTTTTTCAAATTTTTTTTTCTATACTTTTTCTAATATTTTTCCTTCAAACCTTATTTTTTTAAAAATTCAATTACACCTCGCAATAGTTAAAAGGTTAAAATTGATTTTAAAGGGATGTGATATTGATAAAATAGATTTTTACTTTGGAGATTTTTTATTTTTTATTTTTATTTTCCTGAAGACATACAAAATTTTTGAAAGAAACTACATTTTCAAATAATTTTTACTCAATTTAACCATGCAAAAGTCAATGTAGAATTTTATGAAATCCTATCATTCCCATTCAATATACTAAATCTAATTAATCTAATTATTCTATTAGGTTTCAAAACTCAAATAATTTTTTTTTAAATGTACCCAAGTTTCAGTAAAAATAAAATATAGTCATTCAATTTTTGACAATTGATTCACAAAAATACTACCAAATTCCTAATTTCGCACATTTATAACCCATAATAAAATTTCATATTCAATTTCATTATTAAACATAAATAATTTACAATATTTTATCAATAGTATTTTTTTTACTTAAAAATTACTTACACTTCAAGAAAATTAGAAGGAAAAGTTGGAGAACGCATAAAATCAGAAAGCCAAAAACAATATAATCAAATTTCAATCAAAGGTTAAACCCATTATTATAATATTTTTATGAATAGATTAAACCAAATTTGAACTTAAGTGTTAACAAAAAAGAACTAAAAGGTTTTTAGAGAAAAAAGACACACACTCTAAATTAAATTTTGTTAGGTAAGATCTGATCTTGAAAAAGATAAGAATAAGAGTGAATAAATGTAAAGAGACAGAAGATAATATTTGTAAAAAGAAAAAAGAAAACTGTGAAAAATTAATAGAAAAACAAGAAGAAAAATAAAAAGTTAAGAAGGTAAATGGACTTATGCTAATGAGTTTTATATTAGTCTTAACTATAAAAAATTTGTTTAAAATAAAAAATGAGAACATGATTAACACATTTATTCTTCTATCTCTCATGTGAAATCAATAGATTCAAGATCCAACAACATCATTACAATGTTAATTTTCTTGTCACAAAATCATTTCACTTGAAAATCTATTATACTTAAAAGGTTTGATTTCAAAAAATAAATTATCTTTTACTTGTACAAAATCAGATTCCAAAATATATTTGAGATCAATTACATACTCTTTTACTTGTGAAACATGAAACATATCGTTGATATTGGTCAAAAGATTAGGTAAAACAATTTTTTATACTACAATATCTATTTTTCTGAGAATATGATAAGATCCTAAAAATTTTGGAGATAACTTTCTTTATTTGGTAATTCTTACTATACTGGTAAAAGGTGTAACTATAAGTAAAACATGTTCATCAATAAAGAATTATAATAGTTTTCTTCTTTGATCTACATAAGGTTTTTTTATACTAAGAAAAGTATTTAATCTTTCTTGCATCATTTTGTCATTTTTTTATTGGTTTGATGTAATAACCCAAGTCCAATAAACAAACTCTATGTATCCTAAAACTAACACAAATACACTTGTAGTTTCTCCCATATAATGCTTTATAAAGAGTCATACCATTGTTTGCTTGATAACTTTTATTATAGGTGAGTTCTACAAATGACAAAATCTTATCTTAACTACCAAAAAAGACCAAAGACACAAGTTCTAAGCAAGTATTTTAAGAATTTAATTGTTATTTCTAATTGTTCATCAGTTAATAAGTAATAAGATGAACTTGTAGTGTGGTCTCCAAGGCTTCTTGAAGTGTTTATTAGAATCTAGAAGTGAAGTGAACATCTCTATATAATACTATGTTAGAAAGTATCCCATGAAATTGGATTATTTCATTAATATAGGTATATCTCAGCTTTTGCATAAAAATTCTCAATGTTTGAACTTCCACATTATTGCTTTAGCAATGGTAAGTATGGTAAGTAGTGAAGGGAATCCTCACACATCGCTTGAGCAGTGAACAACCTCTTGAACGATATTACACCCAGAAGCAACATTTTTCAACTTATAGAA
>Ga0099824_1003065_pt1 | contig 24429 bp, 6 predicted proteins | sample SiratrowhiteBW_FD_76837 | JGI IMG/M metagenome (GOLD analysis project Ga0099824, IMG submission 76837) | Root nodule microbial communities of legume samples collected from California, USA - Siratro white BW | ecosystem: Host-associated > Plants > Roots > Nodule | place: USA: California...
GAGACTTTTTTTTTTTTTTTTTATCAGCAAAACTTTTACAGACTATGTAGGAATGCTTTGTTTTGTTCATATACTGACTGATTTTATTATTAGAGAACCTTGGTATTAACTTTAGTATATGAATTAAAAATTCCTTTATATTTATATTTAATAAATTTTCCGTCTTACTATTTCCCTGGTTTAATAAATGTAAGTTATGATTGATGTATAGAATTAATAATCATCCTTCTCACTATAACATGTTTTAGATTTTGCCTGCATAATAAGAAAGCATATAATATATTCTTCAAATACAAATGAATTATGATTAACTTAATAAATGAGTAAAACACACTTACTTTTTTTTTTCTTTTCTAAAATCTACACACCCCGCTTTGCGTAACAAAGTATACCCTAATTTAGAGATTCTAATGTTATATTCTTTTAGTCCTAACTGATTATAATTTAGTACAAGTAATGGTTACTAGATCACACATATATGACAATGATGTACTTAATTTTTTTGTGTAAGGGTAATATCTCTTATGTACTTCTAATTTATATATATTATTTATTATTGATAAAAAAAATATTATTATGATTTTATAAGAACAGTTTATTATTACAAAATAATACGTCATTTCTATTGTGTTTATCAAGTACGATTAATGAACACTTTTTAAGTTTTGAGGTAGTAGATTTAAGTAGGAAACATAATAATATGTGAAGAGTTGTACTTGGCTGTTAAAAAAAAATGTGAAGAGTTATACGGGTAATCACCATTTGGAGTGTTTGGACCCATAAAAATAATATCATTTTTAAGAATATGAAGTTTGATGCAGTAGAACTTTTTAGCATGATTCAAATTAAAACTTGAACTTCGATAAAAACAAAACATAAAAAGGTTGTTTTCTCTTACTTTTGTTGGTGCCTCAATTGGTTAAGTTGCTTAAACATAATGTGTACAAAAGGGAATTAAAAGATGAGGGAGGTGGCAGGAGAACCAAAGAGTTTTCAGAATACAATGAAGTATAATAGCCTGATAATGTGACGATTTACAAGCTATTTTAGTTACTAAATGTCAACCTAGACTAGGTAGGTACTCAATGACAAACTTATTTTTGACTTTGGTCTTGTAGCTACTTTGTACTTCTATTCATAATCAAAATTTGTGAGTTGTTTTGATAATTGGTAATAATATAATGCACAATGGCATGTTTTTTTTTATTCCTTTTTACGTAGGTGTAGCAAAAAAATACAGGTTCATAATGTTATGGGAAAGAAAGAAGTCCAATTGTTGAAGGCTTAAAATCTGCTTATGCAGTAGACCGAGACCTTGAAAAATATCAGTGCCAATTACAGGCAGGCTAAGACTAAAAAGAATAAGATCAATATCCTAAATATATTTAAGGACATTAATACAAAATTTATGCAGAAAAATTTTCATAATGAAGGACACCGTCTAAGAAATTACAAACAACCACATTCAAATACAGTTATTTGTATATAAAAATTAAGTATAGGTAAACAATTTTTAGATGGTCTCTAGTAAGTAAAAATTGGTCACTTTACCAAATTGAGTGACTTTATGGGCAAGGTTTGATATTCTAAGGTGGTTCGTCCTAAAGTTTGATCTCAAGCTCCTTTGGCAAGAACTTGTTGAATCTCAAAATCAAAGGGTAGTGCCCTTTCAATAACTCTTTCATCCTCGCAACAACAGCATGAACTGTAATCCTAAAAAAACCAAAAGAAATATCAGAGAACACTTCACTTTTCAAAATCCTTACATAATGAGGGAGAGAATCTACCTTTCACGCTTGTAATCTTTCAGGATCTGAATCAACATGTCATACTTCTCCCTTTGGTTCGAAAACTCAGCTTTGGCACTATTCAGAAAATGTATGGCATCATCCTTAGTAGCTCTACTTCGAGGGAGTTGGTTTTGTCTGTAGCTTCATACACAGAACACAAACACATTCACTTTTTAGATACCTAGCATGTTAACAACCATAAATGCTAATATCTAAATGCATCAAATGTTCTATATCAATGAATCAAACCACCCAAAAATTTATTATATCCCTATCTTCTTTAGGTCAAAACAATAGAGACCACACATAAATCAATCTTCTATTAAACTTGAATCAAAATTAAGCACTCGAATGATATACTTGTTTGGTAAATTCACACACATACAACTTAAACACATAATTCACACACATAGAATCCGTCCCAAAGTCAATTTAAGCTAAATTAAACAAAATCCTAAGTAAGGTGATGATAACCAGAATTGAAGAGCACAAGAGAGAAGAAACAGACCCTTGTTCCATCTTGAAAATAGGGCAACTAGCGATTTCAGAAAGGAATTAATTTGGTGATAGAAAGGAGCACGGAACAGTGAAGTGTTTCAAGGTTTTGTCCAAACTAGGGCAAAGTCAGTCAATTTATGCTGTCGGAACCACTTCATCCATGTGTGCGGGTCATACAAAGCCCGGCCCATACTACATGTATTTTTAAATAAAATATAAAATAAGTTAAAATAGTATTACATTCTTAAAATATATTAAAAATTTTAATCATATTTTTAATTTTGTGTTTACACAAATTCTCAAGCATGAAAGCAAAAGATTACAATACTCTCTAAAAAAAATATATGTAACACTAATTCGTTGTCTAATTTAATCGAATATAAAAATATGATTTAAATATGTATAAAATAATGGGTGTTTTTTTTAATATGAATTGTCTACATTTTGTTTACATTATAATTAAAAAACGAATGAAAAATACAGAATAGTACTATACATATTCATTGAGGTATTTATTCATCACTTCTTTATTATTTATATTTTTAATGTAATTTTTATATTCATTATTTTATTTTAAAAAAAATATAATTGATAGGTTAATTTTGCTTTATATATATATATATAATTAAAGAGCATGTTTACAAATAATTATGAACATCTTAAATATGTAAACGTAAAGAGCATAAGAACTCTTAAACACAAATAAAAAATGTGTCTAAAACATTTTAAATATGTTTGCACCACTTCATTATTGTTTATAGTTTTATTATTTTCTTGTTCTCTTAAAAATTTGATTTAATGTTTACTCTCACTTTCCATTTAAATAATAAGTCTTCTTTGGGTCTTTCTCATATAATAGTTTTTTTTTTTTTTGGTACGAGCACACATATACTTTATTAAGACTTAGATTTGATATGCCAGTTTTCTAAACCCTAAATCATAATTTAGATTCATCTCATAATAGTAATCATTATTATGGATTTCAGAGTTTAGGATATTTTATGGGATTTTTCCACTTAATTCAATTGATTCTTATGTAAAATACATGAAATCAATCTAAATTAAATTTTGTAAATTTAAGCATTTAAGAATTTTTTTACTAATAATCTAATTAATAGTACATTACACATTTGCTAAAAAAATAAATCATCTTTTAGAACATGGGAGCATATTTTCATGAATAATCAAATTATTAATAATTCACTTAAAGTAAAAATAAAACAAATTTGTTTTACCATCCAAATTTGTTTTGTTCATACTGATTTTATTGTCAGAGAATCTTGACAGTAACTTTTATATATGGATTAAAATACCCCTTTATACTTTTACATTTTTTATTATTAATAAAAAATTATATATAACCCTTTTTCAAAAATAAAAATAAAAATATCCGTACCCAAAAAATGTGTCAAATTAACTTAAAGGTTTCTCACCTTAACACTCAACAAAACATAGATCTAAATTTAATCAACTCAAATTCCTAAAACTTTCATAAGCAAATAATATTTTGGATGATAACTAAAATGAAAAAAAATTAAGTCCAGACACAATTATTTAAGCGCGCGCTCTCCCTCTATATATATATGTTCACATTTTTTTTTTCTCAACAACAAAAAGAATATATAAATACAAAATAAATATATAAATGGGATAATGAGGTTACCCTATGACCTATTTACACAAAAAGCACCTGGCATAAAAAAAAAAACCTTTAAGCCAGCAGCAAAAAATAGAAGAAAATCATAAGAGTTCAAAGGCTACCAAAATTATAGCAATACAAAATGAATACACTTCCAGTAACCCTCATACCCCAAGGCTCCACCAAATCAAACAATCGATACCAACCCCAAATTACCAGCATAACAAAAAACAATAACAATCACCACCATTGCAAAAAACTCAGGCTATAATTTTTCCATCTTACTTATGGTTTAATAAATGTAAGTTATGATTGATGTATAGAATTAATAATCATCCTTCTCTCTATAACATGTTTTAGATTTTGCCTTCAAAGACAAATAAATTATGATTAACTTAATAAACGAGTAGAACACACTTACCTACCTTGTTTTTCTTTTCTAAACTCTACACACCACCCGACTTTGCCTAACAATGTAAACTCCAATTTAAAGATTCTAATCTTATATTCTTTTAATCCTAACTTGTTAATTTAGTACAAGTAAGTTTTACTAGTTTGAAAAAGTTGTTGTTTTCTCCTATTCTTATTGGTGCTCAATCCGTTATAAGTTGCTTAATCATGAGTTTAATAATTATTATTATTTTTAAATTAAAATAAAATAACATAATAATAATAATTAATAATAAGTGAATTCAATAATAATAATTATTTTTTAAATTAAAATTGTATGAAATTATTCTTATTCTTATTATTATCATTATTTTATTTTGTTTTAATTTAAAATAAATTTGTATATCTTAATATTTATGTTATAGTTTTGTTAATTATTATTATGTAATTATTATTATTATTATTATTCATTTTATTAATTGTTAAACTTAATAATCATAGTATCAAATAATTAAAAAATAATTGAAGAGAGAGAAACAATTTTAATTAATATTATTAATTGAAATTGCAAGCATATCACTTTTATTTTGATCAGTTTAAAATTATGTCTATCTGGCTGAAATTTGCCTATCCTGATAAATAATTTTTTTTTATCTATTTTGAGAATTAATATTGAAAAGTATACCAAAATAAGAAAAGAACTCTATACAAGTAGGATATCATTTTTTTTTTATAAAGGTTAAAACACTTCTTTTGTGCTTCTATTTAATATATTGTTGATAAAAGAATTACATAATAACACCTGCACTATTTTTTGTTCTGTTTGTTTAATTAGATAAAAGTTATAAAAATCACAAATAATCATTTAGTGAAAAGCCAAATGTAAAGCTGAGACTTATCAACAAATTGTTAAAAAAAATATGCTAGTTATATTTTAAACAAAAAATATGCTAGTTATATTTTAAACATAAAAATAATATTTAAAAAGTACATAGGGATAATAATATCCTTTTATATATTACATAGGCCTCTACAACATCGTATAATAATCAAAAGCATGTCAAAAATAGAAGGAGAAATATACACAAGGAAAACTAGCTCCTCTTCATCAAGAGGCAATATTAATCATTGGTATACATTGCTTATGTTCTTTATAAATGATTGAAATGAACACTTGATGATCCTTAATTGGTAAATATCTTTTCGTTAGATTGCTAAAATATCATTGTCTGACTAGTGGTACTGCTGAAATTACTTGGATTCAGACGTTTTTAATTGAATTATCAGTTTCTTTTTCTAGTTTTATAATTATACTGTAATAATCAAAATATTATGACAATTACTCATAATCCAATTTTTCAATATAAAAATTGATATAGAGAAAGTTTTAGCTAATCTAAGAAACTTTAAGTTCATCATATTCCTAATGTAGATCAATGGTTGATATTCTTACTAAACCTTTTTCTCCTTTTTTATTTCTTTTTCTACCTTCCAAACTCAATGATGTTGAATCTATTTCTAATTTTCAATTCCTTGAATCCGTGGGTGCTATGGAGACAATTTTTAGACGGATTTCAATTTGCTATGCTAAGAGACTTATATAAGAAATACTATCATAATACAATTTTCTTTCTATCTAACATATGTTCTTCATGTTTCGTTATTCTTTCTTTTTTGTGACTTCTTGACTTCTAGTAGAAATAGAATTGATATTGACTCAACCATGATATCAACTCCTAAGTGTACAATGACATAATGATATAATTATATATACATTTAAACATGAATGACATTAGGCACATTAATAACATTGCATCTTAGAAATAGAGTATTGACTTTCCTTAGTTTCAAGGGTAAAGTCAAAATCTAGATTTTAGAAGACTGAGACTAAAGACTACATATATTTAAGTCAAACAAAACTAATTCTCATACAATTAATTTAAGCATATATAACATGAGAAATTTGGACACAACTGTTATAGGCCTTATCTTCCATCTGCGCTTAGTTTACTTTTCATCCATCTTTCTTAATTTACTTTCACTAATTACCAGCTCCATCACTCTTTTCTTGTAGCTATCTTCCCTCAAGCCAAAGAAGAGGTTTAATAGTAATCTCAAATGGATGTGACCAATTGGTTTGTTTTGGTTAGCTGATCTCATATCTGTAGGATTAACCTTCATGTTTTGTTGGTCTTCTTTGTAAACTCACCAAAGAGTAATAAGCTCCACTTGGTCCCTCAGCCAACAAAGATGAGTGAGTCCCTTTCTCCACCACTTTTCCCTTGTCTAACACAGCAATTAGATCACAGTTTTGTATTGTGCTTAACCTGTGAGCCACCACCACACTAGTTCTCCCTACCATCATCCTCTCTAGAGCATCTTGCACCAGTTTCTCTGATTGGCTATCAAGAGCACTGGTGGCTTCATCCAGCAACAACACTTCTGGATTCTTCAATATGGCTCTTGCTATTGCAATTCTTTGCTTTTGACCCCCTGAGAGTTGCACTCCTCTATCTCCACACCATGTTTCATAGCCATCCTTTAGGCTTGCAATGAAATCATGAGCATTAGCTGCTCTTGCTGCTTCTATGATCTCAGTTTCATCAACCTTGTTAGATGCTCCATATGCAATATTTTCCCTTATGGTCCCAGCAAACAATGTTGGTTCTTGGCTCACAAGACCCATGTGATTCCTTAGTGACCTAAGGTGATATGATTTTATGTCTCTACCATCTATGGTCACTGTCCCTTTTAGTGGGTCATAGAATCTCTCTATTAGGCCTATTATTGTTGATTTGCCAGAACCACTTTGCCCTACCAATGCTGTTGATTTGCCTGCATCTATTCTGATTGAGAAGCCTTGAAAGATCATCACATTGGGCCTAGCTGGGTATGCAAAATGGACATCATGAAGCTCTATTTTCCCTGTTAATTTTTCAGGCTTGTAGCCATCTATGTCATCAGGCTCAATTTTTGTGTACCTATCTAGGATTGCAAAAACTGAGGCCACAGCATCAGACCCTTTGGCAAGGTCATTGGTCATGCTGCCAGCATCTGCAATGACCCTACCTGTGCTCACTAAGATCATGAAGGTCTCAAACAATGCTTTGGCATTGATGACCCCTTGAAACACAAGCTTTCCACCATACCAAAAGTCTAAGGCCCAAGTACAAAATGTAAGGCTTTGAGAACAGGCAAGACCAACACCTGCAAACCATGATTGCCGAATGCTTTCATGACTTGGTCCCTCTTGGGCCTTTTCAAGCATCTTTAGGATTCTCTCCTGGGAAGAAAATGCTGTGATGGTTCTAAGGTTGGAAACAGCTTCTGCAGCTATCTTGCTACTTTCATCTTGCGCCTTGATGGCCTTGCTAGACATGCTCTTGAGAAGGACACGTCTTGTGTAGAAGCAGGCTATGATAATAGGTTGAACTGCTATCATAACAATGGCCAACCTCCATGCAATGACTAGACCCATAGTGAAAGCTATCACCACTGCAGAAATGGTTTGCACCACTAGAGCCATTCTGTCTCCCACCAAAGACCTTACCTGTAGTGATGTGAAAACCAAACTAATATTCAATTTGATGCTAAATCTTACACATTGCACTGTTTTTATATACATTAAAGTGTTTGGTCTTTATGTGCTTGGAACAACATAAAATGGTATGGTAGTAGTAAAGCAAAAACATTTTAGGCCAAAATGATGATAAAAACATACCACATTGGCTTCTTTGGCAAGTCTAGAACAAACAGCACCAGTGGAATTTTCATCTTGATCGAACCATCCAACTTCAAAAGTGAGTATCTTGGAAAGCATTCGTTCTCTGATCCTTTTGGTTAGGTACTCTCCCATGTAAGCAAAGTTATAGTGTTGGAGGATATTAACCACCAAAGAGAACACAGCCAACCCTAGAAAACAAAGCGAGTAGATTCTGGTTTTCCTTTTGATCTCATCATGGTCTTGGAGAAAGTAAACAGATATCACGGACCCCATTGAAAAAGCATACACAGGCTGTATTGCACCAAACAACACTGCATTCAAACACCCCATGCATGCTTGCTTCCACTCAGGAAGATTCAGTGCTAGCAATCTTCGAAAGGAGGGAAGTGGCAGCTTGTTATCTTCCTCAACCTCTTCAACAACATCATCACCAACACGAGGGATTGAGTTGGCAGAGCTGGATCGACTCACAAGAGAAAGCCTCCTACTGCTTGTGTTGTGAATATTGTCCTTGTTTGATATGGATGATGATGAGGAAGCATGATGAGGGTGAAAAGGGGTGTCTTCTTTCTCATCTTTTGCTTGTTGGAGACGAACTAGAGAGGTGTAAAGGCCATTTTCATTTTGGATGAGTTCATGATGTGACCCCATTTCCATGATCTTGCCACTTTGCACCACAGCAATCACATCTGCGTTTCTTATGGTGGATAATCGATGAGCAATGATGATGGTGGTGCGCCCCACTGCTGCTTTGTCCAATGCTTCTTGCACAACTCGTTCGGATTCAGAATCTAGGGCACTTGTTGCTTCATCCAACAAGAGAATTCTTGGCTTCTTTATTATTGCTCTTGCTATAGCAATTCTTTGCTTTTGTCCCCCTGACATTTGAATTCCTCTCTCCCCCACCTGCAAACAATATGAACTGTAAAATATCTTGGAAGTAGTTTAACTTTGAAATAATGTAATTTTGTAAGAATTTATATGTATGAAGTAATGATCATTGAAGTCACGAATTTCAATGAAATTGACATGGAAGACTTGAACTGTTTTAATTAAATTCATAAACATATGTTAAGTTTAAATTAAAGTGAATTTTGATTCTTGTAAGGAGTAAATTATCATACAAGAACAAAGAGCTACTTTTAGGAAACAAGGGAAACATTCTTGTATGAACTTTTCATAAACTTATGATGCTAAGCTGATAGATCATGAACAACCTGCAAAAGCATCCTTTTCTAATATATTTTGACGTTCATTACATTTTTTTTTTATCTGCAAACAATTTTTATAAATATAACTATAAATATTACAATTTGATGTCATTACATACTTTTGATGCATTGAACTTGGCAACACTACTTTTTTTTTCAAATGATTAGAAAGTATGTGGGAGAGGCTCTATCTAGTGATTTAAAAAAAAAATGTTTTCAGGAGTTGTACAATGATAAGAGTGAAGTACATAAAATTATTAATCAAGTGCATGAACTCATGTGATGGAGAACGTTTGAAAGGGTGTAAGACATTTTTTTAACCTATTTTGGGATAGTCAATGATAATGATTGATCATGTTAGTGTGTATATTTTGCTTTAGTTATTTTGCATTTTCCCATGAGCTACCACTTTCGGCTAATTATCTATATATCTAAGCTATGTACGATATTATTAAATTTTTCCAAATATTTTTTAAGCCTAAAATTCAGTGTTTCATGAAATTCTCCAATCTCATTAATAATTGTAAATTTAAATAAAGCTTAATTATTTACTTCTACATTGGAAAGCACGATAACTGGCATTATCCAAACAGCACGCAAGTCTGGGGGTGCAAATCGGTGAGCTATTCTAGATGCTAAGATTATAATATTATTGTAATGGGAACAGATGAACATAATTAAAACAATGTTTCTTAATTGCTTCAAATATGGAAGGTTCCCTATGATTAATTAATAAGTGCTAATAACTTACATGCAAGAACTACAGCTAGAGCAAGATGACAATTTTTTTTCTTATTAAATATATTGAATTTTTGGACCAAAAAAATATTGCTTTATCTCTAACGATAACATTGTTTTAGAATTTTGTTATTATTAGTTAAAATTTATTAAAAATTATAAATTTTAATGTTTTTTTGAATTTCATTCTATAATTTTTTTGTTATATTTTCAAATAAAATTTAATATATTTTATACTCTTTAAAATAAGTGAACTTTAAATATGAATTTAGAAAAAAAAAAAACTTAAATGAGAAATATTTTGTTTCAATATCGGTAAAAAGCTTTTCAAAAACTTTATCCTTTAAAAGTTAAAGTCATTGTTTTAATTTTTAATTGTAATTTAAAATAGATAGATAATATTTATTTTAAAAATCTTACAAATTTTAAAAGCATTATATATTAATATCATATCACAAACACTATCGCATAAATAGCTAATTAACATCACAAATATTGTAGATAAAAATAATTTTTAATTTTAAAAGATGAAAAACAGGAAAAAAAGTTATATGAAATAGAAAAATTCTTTTTCATTAAAAAAGATTAAAATTGACTAATAATAATTGTAAATAAAAAAATATTCTAAAAAAGGTGTTAGTGCAACTTTTTTTAATATTTTTATTTTCAATGTGAAATTGTATTGTCATGAGTTGGAATATAACATGCTTTGGAAAACATTCCACTCTGGGATGATGGTTTGATTAAGAATTATTAAGATGCCGGCCATTTCTGGAACTTGTAATTAAAAACCATTTGGAGGAAAAGTTTATGTGCTTTATGTAGTGGACCACCAAACTCTTAGTTGGACTTTTCTTTTTTCTTACTACAAAATTATTATACTTAACATAAACACGTGTCACTTGGATATGGATCATTACATCATGAACTCAAAAGAATCATTAATGTCACTCCACAATATCGTTATCAAGATTTGGTATCTAGGGCAAAACGGTGAAAAAGTTTTAAAATTATTGTATTTTAGTTTCTTATTTTAAAAATCTTAGTTTATTGCATTTAAATTTCTATGAATTGAGTTTTTAAATATAACTTGCTTTTTAAATGGTTATACTTCACTAAAAGTAAAAAAATAAAATAAAAATGAAACATCTCCTCTTCAATACTTTAGCTTTATGTCCTATGTGAAATCTTTCAAAAACAATAAAAAAAATTAAACAATTTTCAACTCAATTTTCTTCTAAATATTGAGCAAAACAAAAAAAAAAAAAAAAAAAAGGATTTGAGAGTTCATATAAAAACAAAAAGTAATAAAGCTACTTTAATATTGTGGCACTAATTTGAGTTTTTTTACTGTCAACTAATAAAAAATTAGTTTTGACATAACTTCCAAAATAACTATTATATAAAAATCATTAAACTCACTACTTTTCTTTAAATCTAAATTTAACTTTTATCCAAAAAAACCAAGGGCTAAACTTGCATGCCTAGATTCAAAGCATAAAGATCCAAACATAGTGGGTTGGTTTGAAAAAATGAGTAGACATGTCACATATCAGCAGAGCACTGACCTGAGTATCATATCCTTGTGGCAACTGTGAGATGAAAGTATGAGCATTGGAAGCTTTTGCAGCCTCCACAACCTCTTCCTCAGTGGCATCTTCTCTTCCAAACAGTATATTCTCCTTAATGCTGGTTGCAAACAGTGCAGGCTCTTGACTCACCAACCCCATCTGAGACCTCAACCACTTCAGCTGCAACCTGTGAATGGCCACACCATCCACACGTATCTCTCCCTCAACCGGGTCATAGAACCTCTGCAGAAGTGATATCACAGTGGATTTTCCTGAGCCACTCCCTCCAACCAGTGCCACTGTTTTCCCTGCAGGAACCCTCAGGCAAAAATCGTTCAGAATCACACTGTCAGGCCTTGAAGGGTACACAAACTCCACATGCACAAACTCAACTTCCCCAGAAACCTCCTCCAGAATCTCCCCAGTCATGTTGTCTGAATCAATCTTCGGAACCCTCTTTATCACTTCCATTATCCGTTCTCCTGCAGTGCTTGCCTCTGAGAAGTACTTCACGTTAGACAAACCAGCACCTAAGGCCCTGCAAATAGTACCAAATATCTGTCACTTTAAAACCATAAAGTGTGCGTGGTTCTGATAAATATTGGTGTGACATGCAAGGATATTGTTTCTAGATTATACAATGGTTTGTTTCCAATGAGTTGAGTTTAGATGAATGGAATGAGATAAAGGGTAGGTATAATTACAATCCTCCAAGTGCTATGGCTGCTCCAACTGCAAAAACAGTTCCACCTTTAGCACCATGGTACATGACCAATCTGCTACCATAATATGATATGAAAGCCCATATAGCAAACACAACACCATTGCTTCCAATAGCTAAGCCTTTTGCTAAGCCTTGTCTGAGTCCTAACTCTACTGAGCCTTGTAGAGCATCAGAGAAAGCATCTATGGTTTTGCTTTCTCCCACAAAGGAGTAAACGGTTCTGATGGAAGAAATTGCCTGTTCTGCTACTGTACCAGCATTGTTATACTCTTCTCTTATCTTGCTAGCCAATCCCATTAGGGTCCTCCCATACATAAAACCAGGGATCACAAGAAGAACCACAAAAGGGAACCCCACAAGGGTCAATCTCCATAATAATGCAAAACCCACTATGTAGCTCCCAACAAACATAGAGGCATTCATCAAAAAATTTGGAACCTGGTTTTCAAAATTGGGAGAAACTGTTAACAATCAAATCAAATGATGTGACCACACACAAACACATATGAATACTTTTATAGTAAGATTATGAGAATTGATTTTAACTGCATTCAAAACTGACTTTATAAAAAGTATAGATGTTTGATTTTTGTTTGTTGAAATTGATTTTGTCTGAAGGAATGTTATATTGATTAAAACTGGTAGAAAGTAGCTTTTGTGACGGGATACACTGAACTTTGTGGTTAACTTTCTCTTGAAGTAAAAATATTCAAATTTACTTAGAAATCATTTTTATAATTTTACAAACATTTTATCTAAACATATAATAAAACAATTATTTATCCAAACATCAATGAAACAATTTTGACAGCACATGCATAAATGAGTTGTTTGCTCTTTAAAACTAATATATTTATAGGAAATAAATAATAACTCTTAAAATTATTTTTTGATTATATATGTATACACACACACGGCATTATTTTTTAATAAATCTTGTATCATTCAAGGAATTAACGACAATGAAGGAAAATACTTTATTTAATATGAAAATTGAAACGTGAAGAAGAAAACAAACTACTAGTTTTGGTTTTTTGCACACCTTTTCACTAAGAACATCTTGAATTACGAGGCTGTCATTAGAGACACTGGTGATGACCTCAGATGTGCTACTGACATGCAAATCAAAGTATGCAACTTCTTGCCTCAACACTGCCTTTAGGTACCTGACTCTCATTCTAGCAGCTTGTCTTTCACCAGTTCTTGTCCAACAATAACCCTCTGAAATCCCCCAAAGTAAAAGCAGTGCAATGTTAATACTTTTGCATCATATAAAATAAAGATAAATAAGTTGGTCAAAGTCAAAATCAAAATCATAGCAAACTGATACTCACCTAGAAAACAAGCAACAAAAGACCCACCAGCCAAATATAACAAAACCACAGCATTCTGCATCATAAAAATAACAAATCCAAATCAAATAATCAACCTACTTTCTCATATTTCTCCTTGTGTGAGAGAAAAGAGAGAAAAATAGAAAATAAAAGAAATCAAACCTTATTGATGGCATGGAGGAAAGTGCTATCTATTCCACCAGAAAAGTTACCAATATTGTTCATAATTTTGCTGGTGATAAACAACACCAAAGGGGTGCCTATGCCATCACCAATGGCTCCAATCATTCCCAGAATCATGAGAAACATATCTAGGCCATCAGCATGCATGAAAATGGACCGAATGGAGCCACTCTTCTTGTTCTTAGTAGCCGTGGAAGTAGAACTATCATGGTCACCACCACCACCACCACCACCCATTTTGGTGCAACCCTTTTGTTAATTTGCTCAGAAACAACCAACAGTAAGATTGTCTGACCACTACTGTGTGGCTCCTTCTTCTTCTGTCTTGCTTTAAAGACCCTCTGAGTGGCCTTATTATTCAATATTGCTGCAACGTGATGATGAAATTTATAGGGACGAGAGAATGGTGAGAGGGAGTTGGAAGTGTGGAGTGGTGGGGGCCAAAAGCAGCAAAAAAAAAAAAAAAGAGGTGAGGGTTGTGTTATTCTTGGTAACATGTGGAAAGGCTTATTGCAAGGAGAGTGACATTTGGGAAATCAATTAATTAATGATAAACAACATGTTTGACTTTATAATAATGCACCTCCTAAAGCGTCATTAATGACGTTTGTTAGGAGCAACACAGCAAAATCCACAAAAAGAGAGACCTTGTCTTTGAAAGTTAATTTTCTAGTCTAATTAGTTTAAAAAAACAAGAGATCAGAAAATAAGGGATAAATTTGTTAGTTCTTATAAACTTTCCTATGAGTAAACCTAAATTGAAATATAATAGTTAAAATCAAGAGTTTAATATTGAAAATATAAGATACTATGATTTTACATATTATCTATAATTTATATTTCACATATGGTTATGACAATAAAATCGATAGAATATGTATATGGTGGTTTTTTCTGTACTGATTGTCTGTTATACTAAAAAACTGTTCACTTTCTTAGAAAATAAATTCAATTCAAATAAAATCTAACTTGTGTTATTAGTCTTCACACTCACCATCTAATTAAGATTAATTTAATAGGTTCATCTTGTGTTTTCAACCACCAACTCTCTATTTTCTTAATAAAATTGAGTTTTTGGATTTAATTAGAACAAATTCTAAACCTAACTAAAAATTAACCAGTAATTTTTTGCATTGTTCATGAGTAAATAAGTTTTAATTAAAATAAAATTCAGCATTTTTAATCTATATATATACTTAGGAGAGGTAGATACATAATATGTAGATCATATTTTTTTAGAAAGTAAAATTTATTATTCGTATTACGATTTTACGATTTATAATTTTATAATCTTTTATATAATGTTATAAAATTATAAAAAAAACTTAATTGGCTTTATTTTGTTTAATGAAGTTATTTTTAAATTATTTTTTATTTAGTTTAGATGTATATATATACTAATTCTTTTATTCTCATAATATTAACGATAAGGCCTCCAAAATAGAAAGAGAGTTTTCTGGTTTCGAAATAAGTTTTCAAAAGATTGAAGTCTTCCATTGTATAAAGTTTAGGGGTTGCTTGCTTGTGCAACGAGAATAGTCAAAAGAAAATGATAAAGAAAGGAGAAATAAAAGTAGATGGAGGAAAAAAAAAAACAGAGACAGATGGATTCACGGGTAGTTGGACTCAAGAGACTTCCAAATTCTTTTCTTAAACTATATTTTTTCCACATTTAACTAAGAGTTTAATTTATATTTCCTAACGTCATAAAAGGATCTTTTTTATATTTTTAAAAATAAGTTACATATTACTTTTAAACTAATTATCATAAAAGTTAGAAAACTTATTATATAGATAATAATTTTTTATTGATTTAAATATAAAAATCTTTACACGTATATTATTTACTCTTTAGCTTATTATTACCATTTTTATTATATATACGAGTGAGAAAATAATTTTGCTTTTCATAAAAACTACGTATTCAGACAAAATCACTTTTTCTATAATTATGTCAGAATATTGTACATTAAGTTTTTCTTTCAAATGCTTAATATAATTGTATATCTTATATCTGAAATCAATCAAGTTATTACTAGCTTCAACAATTTTTTATTAGATTTTTTTCGTATGTTTAGTAATACGATTCATAAGCAAAGATAAAATGTTTTATTAAAAAAACAGTTATTATAGTACAATATAGTGATAAAGTTATTTAATATTTTTATTTTAATAATTAAAAATATTTAATGTTATTTTTTACATATAAAGATAACATATCAGAAAAACAAAAGACTTTTTGAAAATTATATATATAACGTTTTTATGTTTAGTAACTAACTTAAACTCAATTATCTTAAGAAAGATTATAGTCTCACTTATAAAAGTGGGAATTAAAGTTTTGTCCCACTTATTCTTAAATACTATTTCTAGAAAATATTTAAATAATTCCAAGAAAAATAGTCTCACTCACTATAAATATGGGAAACTTTTATTACTATTTTAAATTCATTCAAAACATCTTTATACCAAACACAACCTTAAAATAGAACTACTATTCAAATAGGTAAACCCTTTTTTTTAACGGTCGGCCATTACACTTCACCAACATGCTTTTAGAGATTAAACCGTCTATCAACAACTCTGTGTACCTACTCCTATCGTGCAAAAGCTAATCCAAAAATGTTACAGAAATGACTCGTAAAAATTCTCTTTTTCAGCTATTCTTTAAGATAAAAAAATATAAATTAAGACAAAAAAAAATATAAATGAAGGATTTAATGTTTTATTTGTTCAACCTTTTCTTAAAATTTGTTTGTCACTTAGATACATTTGAAAGAATTTATTTACTACTTTGTTTCTTAAGCCCTTACAGAAATAAGGGGATAAGAAAATATTTATTAGTTGTTTGTTTTCTGATTTTAAAATACTTATAAATAATTTTCAAAATATAATGTTTAAAATAAAAATTTAAGTGTTGGTAACGTGGAAGATATAATGCGACCAAATTCTAGTATATAAGTTAGTATAAATCTTACTTCACAAATCGATCTGGTGATGTTAGGTTAGATTTTGTTGGAGATTTCACATCTAAAGATAAAGTCTTTTAATAGTTTATAAGTGAGTGTAAACCTTATGTTATAAGTCGATTTTGTAAGATTGACTTATATTTAAAGTTCATTTCAGATTATCCTTAAATATATAGTCTCAAGTACGAGTTAGAGAGTTTCAATGCAAACTTTACTTTACTAACCAGTTTTGTAAGGTTGAATTATATTAAAATCAACTTCTTAAGAAGATATCATATCTTATTATAACAAGGTTATTGAATCTATTAACCTATCAACCTACCCACTATACTATTAGATAGATATAAATATAAAATCTCATATATGAAAAAACGACTTCCTAACTCAACCTTATAAATTTAAAGTTCATTTTCTATATTAGATGTTCATTTTTTGATATATTAGAATATATTCTTCCGAAATTTCTTAAATTTATTGTGTCACATGTTATCTAATTGTTATTGGATCATGAACAAATACTAATCCTATTTGAGATATATAATTCTGGACATTAGATCACAATTATATTTTAAGATGAAAAACTATGAAGTATATAACTTTATTTCCATTTATCATTATAATTTTTTTTTATCAGCAAATTAGGTAATTATTTGACTGGGAAGCTCTTTCCTCGGTGCGAAACACTTCAAAGAAAAGTCATTCATATATAGTTTAGATATAGAAAGAGAAAGAAAAGATGATCAAAATGTCTTCTTCAATTGGAGTGAAACTCTTTTGTCGTGCAAAGTAAGAAAAAGAATACTTTCTTCCATTTTTAAGTGTACATGTCTTGTTTCAAACTTTGTGATGGTTTCACTAATTATAGTTGTCATGAATCATGCAAACTCAAACCATAATTCACAAATAGTGTTGATTTAAGAAACTGCAAAAATACTCATTAATAGGGAATATATTTGTCTTTATTTCCTTTCTCTTTGTGCACTCATGCAAGCACCTGTGACTGGTGCCTTTTGCATCAAAAGCTATGTGCAAAGGAATCTTGAAATTTGAGATAGAGAATACCCTATCGGGATTTAATCAGAATTGCTTTAAATTTTCCTCGTTTGCATCACCCACTTTATTCTATTTTTAACAATGGAATACCTTTTAAAATACGTATGTAAGTTCAACTAGGATACAATTTACACTCAGTATTTTCTATCACTATTTTTGGTCAAATTATTTGAATCGAATAATCGGTGATTGTACTTTCATAGAGATTGTGAGTCAATATTAAGGTGAGATTCTAATTTTAGTTAGAAAATAATACGGAAAATACCTAAAACATCACATCTAATTAAGTTTTAATTTATTTTAATATATAAACTTAAAAAAAAATACACATTAGTACTCTTTTCAACAACAAAATTGTTGAATTAATTGTAATTCAACAATCACATTGTTTTGGTACTAAAAGGCTCAAATCGATCTTTAATATATTTATCGACTAATGACCAAAATGGTAGTACAAATTTTAATTGTAAAGTAGTTAGTGATTAATTTTTATTTTGATTGCTAAAATTTCATCAAAATATCGGTGATTGTTTAGTTATTGAGAGTTTAGTTATTCTCATTGTAAGAGACTATATCGTCATTATATGATATCTTGAAGCAATTGTAGGAGACTGTATCATCATTATATGATATCTTGAGGCAGTTATAATTATATTTGAGATTTAAGGGTCACTAATCCAATTTCTTCTAAATATCATACTCTAGGTTCATTTACAAAATTGGTGCAGATTTATCTACAAATTACAGATATGGGCAAATTTAAAAAAATTACATAATTGGGTAAGTCGTGGTCGAAGACACGTTTTAAGACGAAGAAGTCGTGCTTAGTAGCACGACTTCAATATGCAACATTTTTTTTTTTTTTTACTTTTTGGAGTCTTTTTCTTCTGGACAACCAAAAGTCATGTTAGGAAGCACAACTTCTATATTATTTAAAAAAAAAAAATCTCACAGTTACACTTTATTATGATTTATGAATTTTTTCTTGTTGTAGGAAATGTTCATGCAATATTATTTTATATTGTTTTGCTAGTCTAGTAAGGAAACAAATAACCTTCAAAAATTACATTGCATGTAGCAAGATGACGTCATGCATGGAGGGAACAGTACCTTACAATTGGCCAATACAATATAATTGAGCACACTAAAAATAGAAAAAGAAAATATATTTTGAACAATAATTAAACACCCATAAAATATATGAAAAATTTTCTCTTATTCTATTATACTTTTTGAAGTGCTCCGTCTAGATTGCGACTTTCTCTGCTTAGATCCTAGAAAAAAGAGGTGAAGGGGTCCGTCAGTTCATGTTTAAAAATATTGCATGTCACCTTCCTATAATATTGCATTAATACCTATAAAAACACAATGCATACACAAAACTCAAGGGCCAAGCATGTAGCCCTTGTCAATATGTTGAATTACATATCTTGCTAGTAATATGCAATATCTCACTCTTAGCACACAACTCTCCAGTTCATACTCCTATCCTCTATAAAATAATATTGCATGAACATTTCGTACAGTGAGAAAAAATTCATAAATCATAATGAAGTGTATCTGTGACAGTATTTTTAAAAAAAAAATTAATGTAGAAGTCGTGCTTCCTAACACGACTTCTGGTTGTCCAAAAAAATAAAACTCCAAAAAAGTCGTTTCCGCACACACGACTTTATATAAGACAAAAAAAAAGAAATGTTGCATACTGAAGTTGTGCTACCAAGCACAACTTCTTCATCCTAAAACATGTCTTCAAGCACAACTTACCTAATTATGTATTTTTTTTAAATTTACCCATATCTATAATTTGTAGATAAATCTGCACCACTTTTGTAAATAAACCCGGACTCTACCCTACCTGCAACAGGTTGGTAACTACTTAGTCTGTTACCTTAGACTTGGACTTAACAACTCAGCCCATAACCTATATAAATACCACTCATCAGTAAGTATAACTCATTTTTGACTCAACACTCATATTTGCATATCTTTCATCTCACTCTCCTCACATACTCTAAACTGACTTGAGTATGGAAATGTCATCTATAGGTGAACCTCCATTCGGTTTAAGGAGCTATCACAACTCGGATCAATTAGTGTTCAAACGTGGACCAAATCAGACTCAGTCAACCTCATTCAGACATCACTCTGAGTCTTTAGTAAGAATAAAGACAATTTAATAACTGAAATGCATTTATAATTTCAATCGATAATTCAATCATAATACAATAACACAATATTCCATTTGCTAATTGATTAAGTTTTTATTTAAAATGAAATAATTTTTTTGGTTGCTAAATAATAAATTTTTACAATAATATATTAGTTTCGAATACATTAGGACGGAAATACAGTGACTAATTTTATGTACACGATTTTGACCTATTTATGTAATATTTTGACCTATTTATAAATAATTTCCTGACTTATTTATAAATGCTAAAAATTTAATCATATTAATCCAAATATATAATATAATAAAGAATAGTACAAAATTAAATATAAAACATGTTATGTGATCCAATATGAAATCATAAAATCAAAATGAAAATAATTCTAAATAAATATATAAAACCAAAATGAAAATAGATATAAATAAATATGCAAATTTCAAAGTCATTATACAATTAAACACATAATTAATGATTTTCTAGTTTATCATTACTAATATGATTTGTTATATCATCTCTACTGATAATAGGATTAGAAGGGCTTGGCATAAGATTTGAATATGTACTAAAATTTTTATATTAATGAATTTGAAATATTTGTATTAAGATTATTCTTCTTTTTATGATACTAAAAATAAAATATGTCAATATTTGTTATACTTTATCGCCTATAGTTTTATTTGTTTTTAATATTTATTAAACTTTATATAGACTTAATCGATATTAATTTTATTTATTTTAATATATATATATATATTTAAACTAATTTAATTTTAATATGTATTTGATTTAGCATCAATTATTGATATTAACCTTATTCATAATTTAATTTAATTTAATATCAATTTAACTAATAATAATTTTATTTATATATTATAAATCTATGTGTCTCCTTGACTTGCAATATATCCTATTTAACTTTTAATCCAATATATTTAAACGTGAAAAAAAAATACTCTGACCCATTTAAGCCTCATTTCCATAAATGAGAGTTAAGGAGCTCCTCTCAATTTTTATCTAAATGTCATTTATTTAAATATCTCTCGTGTACAACTTTTTTTTTTTTTACACATTTTATTTCTTTCAACAATTATCCACTACTTTGTTCGCATATCTTCCAGCACCATATTCTTGGATTAACTAGTGCATCTAGTACGTATTTAGTGCAAAAACTATTTCACCAACAAATATAGATCTTCTATAACCCTTGCCGACAAATCCAACAATTTGTACTCCTACATTCATCCTAGCAAAGACTGCTTCCAAAAAATCTGTTTCTAGCTACTAATTAATATAGGGTGTTAAAGATGAAACAGAGGTGAATATTAATTAATTTATTTAAGATTGTAATATTTTTAAAAAAATTATTATTAACAAGCAAGCTGGTGCTAAGCACTCTATTTAAAAATTAATTAAAAATTAAGTGACGAAATAACATCAGTTTAACTAGTGGTGCTTTGGCTTATCTAATATTATTTATGTGGCTTAATCATATTAGCTAAAATCCACTTAGTTAATACTACTTAAAGTCAAGTTTCAAAAATTAAAATTTAATAAATTAACATTTATAATTTGAGAGTCCTATACCATGCAATGCAAATCTAACATTATTAATTAATTAAGGTTGGGTTTTCCTTTTTTTTTTTTATATATATTTAGTCTGGTTTTGTTTGAAGTGACTCCATATCCACTAGTTATGAGTGACGGCCATTGAGAATGTCGTTCACACATGATGGAATCGGTTCCCCGTGACTCCCCCATTTCTAGTCTCACTCAACATTCAGCCAGTTTCATGCTTTACTGTGGATTTTCTTTTAAATATTCCTAATTTATCTGCTACAAAAGCCACACTTTTCTTTTTTAATCAGAAACACAGAATTTGAAGCTTGGTTACTCATACAACGTACCAACAACAACTTTATAACATTTTTTTTTAAATTCTTTCCCATGCTTAACGAAAATTTACAAATTGGTTCTTATATATTTGTATACGATAAATTATTTTTCTTAACTTCATACATGGTTGAAAATATCGTCAACTAAAGATAATCAATTCATAAAATATCATCTTATGAAAATATTTTATAAGTGTGGAAAATGTTATAAGGAGACCGGATTAACGAAAATAATTTATCGTTGAAGATATCACTTATATTATAATGACTAGTAATGACATCATTTTGAGAAAGAAGTGCAGAAGTGATCATGGAGAAAATGAATATAGAAAGATAATTTTAGAATATATTCATAAAAGGTGGATTTTAAACTTAATTTAATTTTATAAAACTGACTTATAAAATGAAGTTTGTATTCACTTATTATATATTATTGAAAGGTTATATATCTAGTTGAATGTGAGATCTTCAACAGTCACCTGCGTTATTGCAATCAGCCTTAGGACAATTGGTTTGGGAAGATCGGTCTTGAAGTGATCGATCTTGGGACGATCACCTTGAAGTAAGTTATTTATCTAATTAGATCATAATTGTGGCAACTATGTTATACTACATTAGATTTGGTTTAAAAAATAGATTTTGTATAAGTATTTTGTGTAATCTTGAAGAAAAATGAATATTTTATATTTTTGTATAAGGATCGAGGCATTCCTTAAGTGCATCTATTTAAATTTTTATTATTATTGATAAAGAAAAAATTTGAAGTTGACTTTTTGATATGATATCAGAATTTATCCCAAAAAGATTTATTAGACCTATTATATCACTTATTATCGGATTTTTATCATACTACTCATAAATATCTTATCACATGCCCCAAAAGTACATGTCTTGATATGAGAGACATGTGTTAAAAATCATGTATCGATTAAATATATGATTAATTCATAATATATATATATATATATAAAAGTGCATGCAAATATCATCTTACAAGTCATTTTACAATATTAACTTAAATTTAAAGTCCACTTCTTAAATATCTTCAATAGTCATTTAAAAATATTACAATAAAAACTAAATATTGTGTTGATTATTGGTTTTTATAATAGTTATCTAAAAAATATATTTTAAAAAATTTCTTTTAAATCTTAACATAAAAAATCATGTATCAAATTGTTTGGTATGACGTGCTTGCATACGTGATGGGTTATAAACGGTGCATAAATAACAGCATATGCGTACAAGCATTTGTTATTAGTCTTAAATTGGAATGTAGAAAACCAAGAGCCACAACTTAGATTTCCAAATTTCAGTCAACTAAAGAAGTCTACTCATATGAATATTCAATTTATTTTCTCTCATGACATAGCATTTTGGTCTTGGTAACAAAAAAGAAGGTTTAGACTATGGTTTATCAAGAGAAATTATAGTTTTATTATGAGCGGTGGTGGAATATAACCATATTCAATAATATCAGATAGATAATCAGAAATAATACTTACTTGATTATCACGCAAAAGTATAGATTAATGATATGATTCAGTGATAGTGATGTCTGTGTTTATTTTTTCTATATAATATTCTTCTCAGGTTAACATACGTTTTGTATGGGAAAGTATATTGTTTTGCTACAAGTTTTTAAAATGATTTTATTCAGGTTTGACGTATTAGCATACGGCATGAGCAAGAAGATGTGTGTAGACATGTATATAATAATCCATCAAACAATTGATCTTGTTATCCAATGAAAAAGTTTAAGTTTAACTCATTAACAATTTTAAAAGTTTTTACAATATAAGTGATTTGGATGTGTCAAACTGGAAAAAAAATTACAAATATAATCGTTTTAGTTGGTTTATTTCAACTATCTCCTCTTCAAACATGTTTTAAAACTATATTCTTAGTGAAGCCACTGCCATGCACCCAAATTAAGTCAAATTTATAAATATATTGGTTTAATATTAAGAGTAATCAATTCTAATTTAAGAAAGAGATTCATATATTATCATGGTTGAGATCTCCAAAAACACATCAATTTAAAAAATAAATAAAAAATTTAGACTACTAATCTTAATAAAAAATAGAAACTCAATCAAACGTAAATGACCAATATACAAAACTAATCACAAAGTGAAACAACCAATATAAAAGCTTTCATAACCTCATCACCTTCATTGAAGTGAAAACGAGACAGAAAAAATAGAAATACTGTTTTATGAAAAAAGAAGTATAAAAGAAAAAATTCGCATAAGTAACATAAAATAGTTTTTCATCAAAAGTAAAACATTTTATTTTATTTTTAAAATTATCACACATTTTTTAATACACTATCGATATCTTGTATTTTTAAGCTGAATTAATATAGACGATAAAACTTTTTCTCCAACAATTTAATATATATATATATATATATATATATATATATATATATATATATATATATATATATATATTTAATTTTTTATATACACATTTTTATATATATAAAATAAAAAAAATTTATATATATATTATTTAATACATTATTATAAAAATC
>Ga0099824_1003066_pt1 | contig 24429 bp, 7 predicted proteins | sample SiratrowhiteBW_FD_76837 | JGI IMG/M metagenome (GOLD analysis project Ga0099824, IMG submission 76837) | Root nodule microbial communities of legume samples collected from California, USA - Siratro white BW | ecosystem: Host-associated > Plants > Roots > Nodule | place: USA: California...
AGAAATATATATATATATATATATATATATATATATATATATATATATATCATGAATAAAGGAGTGAATTACAAACAATGTTACCGTGAAAGTGTTTATAAAAAGGAGAGTGCTCCTTTTATGACTCTTAAAAAGATGAGAAAACAATTTTGATAAATTATTTATTATATTCAAAGATGTTTTAATGTGTAGGTTTTTACATGGATATTTATAATTTTGGTTAACCCTAATATAAAATTTGAATTCAAGGGACAACTCCTAACATGTGGGCTACTTTTATGTTTTACATGTGTTATATGCTTTTTTCTACGTAATAATATAAATGGAGGTTGTTCAATTAAGGAAGTTTGTTTAATTTTATAGTTAATTATAAAAATATTTTTTTTAACAACTTCCAAAGAGTTATTTTTGTTATATTTCATCTTCTAATCAAGATATATCTCAATATCATCGTTTCTATGAAAGTAGAAAAAGTCTACCATATATTTCTCAGTTTTAGATTCTCTATGTGTTCTTTTAATAGAAGGGTGGTAAAACTCATTAATATTGAGACATCCCTCTTAATGTGAGAGTCATATTGTAACACTCAGGACGATTATCCCTTAAGCCTTTGGAATCTTGGTTAATTACTTCCTAAATAAAAAAATTTCAAAACCTAGTTGAAAATACTATAGTGAAAGTTTGAATAGCACTTTGAATCTTCAACACACATTAACATGTCCAAGTGCTTAGTTATTGCAAGATGTCAATTTTGAAAAATGGAATAATACCAAAGATTTCCTAAGACACCCAATTAAAGGCCAAATTTTTTTGAAAAATAGTTTGTGATGAAAACAAATCCACTTAAAAACAAATAAAAATAGGAATTAGAGACAGATTTAGCCACAAAGAATATTGTGATAAATCTTTACAATAGCTAGTCATGGAAATTTCATCACTAATTTGGTCTTTAAATTAAACTTAATTTGTTTTGTAGCTTTTGAAATTCTAGAAAGAAAGATTGTTGTAATTTCTCAAGTGTTTGCACTCTTTTTGGGCTATTCTCTTTGTCACCAAAAGAGTTATTCCACTTAGGCTTCCATAACACCTAATATGCAACTTTATGACATAGGTGATTTTCAAACAATGGTTAAGCAAAATAATTATAATTAAGAATTTGAAGATAAAAAAATAAAGAAAAACTCAATTAGAATTGGTTAACTCAAATAGAATAGAGATGACAATACTTTAAAGATTATCCAAAAAAAAATAATAATAACAAACTAGAATTAAATGTAGTTTGAAAGGCTATCACTAAAAAAATAATCTTAAAGAGAGTTCTAGAATTGAGTAACAATAAAATTTGAATCTAAGAATATAAAGTCAATGCAAATAGAAAATTTAGTTTGGAACTAAACAAAATTAAATTCAAAGATTTTTGCCATTGGACACAAACTTAATCCATAACTAAATGTAAAAGCTTACATTAAAAATTATAGGATGTTATTAGTTGCTTATACATCTTTGCCAATTTTCATATACTAGTTTTAACCTTTGTATCTATTTTCTTGTATAGGATTTTTTTTTTCTTTTGTTTTTTTTCCTTTATTTTGTTTAAAAGTCTCCACCTTCTAACTTTTGGATGTTTATCAAATTTGGTTTGTAAATCAAGAAGCAACTCAATTGTATTACTAATTCAATTTCAAAGTTCAATAAGAAAATGTATTTAACCTGTTCTTAAAGCAAGTAGATTCAATAAAAAAAAATAAAGCATGTGACAATGTTTCGTTAAACACAAAAATTAGGAGCCTAACTTTAAAAAATTGTTAATGATCTAATAGCAAATATGAATTCAAACATCAATAAGAACTCACACATTTTGGTTTTTCTAAACAAATAAGATGAACAAAAATTTAGAACAACTAAAGGAAAGTTGAACTTGTAATGAAACTATACATTAATCTAGACAAAAATTGTGATTAAAAAAGTGAAATGCACAAATTGTAGAAGTACACAAAACAATCAATAACAAAAATCAAGACCAATTCAGCACATATATATTATATAGAATCCTAAGGCAAGAAAAAAATTAGTTCAAGTAAGAATTAAAACAAATTGAACCAATTAAATCAAGACATAAAATGAAACATAACTCAAGAACAATTCAAGACAAGTAAGAAGTATACGTAATAATAAGAAAATTCAAGAACATGTTACTTATCTCTTGAAGACTAAAACTCTAGATACCAAAGGATGAAGATGTTTGTTGGGGAAGACATTGGAAGCTCAAGCCACAGAGGAAGTGGCGTTAAAATGTTGTGAAATTTGTAAAGATGGGAGGAATTGGAAAGGTTTTTCCAAATATTATTGGAGAAGCTATAACTCCTAAGTTACAAGGAAGGTTCCTTGTTAAAGAAGCCTAAGGTAGAAATTTTTTCTTTTAATGACCATAAAGAGAGAAAGAGATTTACAAGAACAACATTAATTCTCATATATTCAAAAGTGATTGCAAATTACAAGAGAAGGTTATTTATAGCCTTGAATATCTTCTTAACTACTCTATCCAAAGATGAAACTCAAATTCCAATGTGTCCTAAATAAAATGTAATAAGGTTTATTAGCTTCTAATGTACTCTATTTCTAGGTTGTAGGAAAAGCTTCATAAATGTTGAAATTTCAATTCAATTATAGATTAAAGGAAACTTAAAGTAAACATCATATGTACACTTCATTTAGGAACACATGTGTATTATACATTTTATGTAGTGCCTCAAGCATACTCTTCATGTGTATGGTTTTGATACTTTATTGATCTTGTTTAACTCTAGCCTTTCCTTAGTTTAAGTTTGTATTTTGCTCTTAAAAGTTTCTAAAGTTTAAAAGTGTTAAAATCTCTTCCGAAAGTTTGCTTGAAATGATAATTTTTTGGGTAGATTTGAAGTTTATAAACATAGATATAGGTGTTGTAAATCATATTTTTTCTTGATTGTTTATTTAGTAATTAATGAAAATCAAAACAAATAATTTTAGAACAATTAGAGTTGTTTCTTTGAGACATATGTAAGCCTAAAAGGCAAAGAAAACAAAATAAACAAGTGGTTAAAATTTACTTACAAAGTTAGTTACAAAATCCATGATTAGTTTGTCCTAACTTTTTGAATCAATTAACTAATTCTCTTCCATAAGATTCTCAAATTGTATCATTACGTTTTTGTAAGTTTATCTCCTAATTTGTATTTGTTTAAGGTAACTTTCATTTGCCATTTTAACGTGAATCTCTTGGATGAAATTGGTTGCTTAATTTTGTTTACAAAGTTAGCTACAAAATCAATGTCCTATGATTAGTTTATCATAACTTCTTAAACCAATTAACTAATTCTCTTTCACATGCGATTGTCAAATTGTATCATTACATTTTTGTAAGTTTATCTCTTAACTTATACTTATAACTTTCATTTGTCATTTTAACATGAATTTCTTAAGTGAAATTGATTACTTAATTTTGTCTATTTGGAACATTTTTTTCCTAAGTTTTGCTTGTACTTATTCTTTGGAATTATATTTTAGAGGTATTGTAATTTTTTTTTTACATTGTAAAATTTAGTTGTGATGTAAAATAGATGATCCAAAGTACCCATATAAAATTGGGCAAACCAATAGAAAACAATTTAATAAAAGTACTCATAATTCACCTTTTGTTTGTTTTTTAAAAATAAAAACAACTTAATATATTAAAATCTTTTATTCTATATATAAAATTATTATAAAAATATCGATGTATATTATCGAAATTTTAATTTAAATATGATATACATATTTTAATTTTGATATTTATATTTATTTTAATTATTAAGAACCTAAATGTTTATGTTTCACTTTAATTTTTAACGTTATTTTATTAATAGTGGTGGTTTCACTTCAATTCAATTCGAGGATGAACCATTTAATCCTTAAATAATTTGTTGACCAATTGGAGTAGAAGTAGAAGTGGACTCATTAGTGAAATATTTTAAATTTTAGAAAAAGTTATTAAAGGCTGCCATAAGCACAGCAATCAATTTGCAAATATTGAGAATAACGCCAACATAATAACAACACAACAACACACAGACCAGGAGCAAAACAACACACAGCACATGTAGTTTGACAGTTTCATGTCGATTCCTGTTCATAATCTGGATATTCCGCAGTTGCCATTCACCTTAAACTACACATGCATTAGACTCATACCCAAACAAGAACCAAATTCTAACTTCAAACAATAATTAAGAAAGACAAAAAGAAAAAAAAAAAAAACACACAGCTGAATAGAAGGAAACGGAATTGAATGTGTCTAAACAAGAAGACGCAGCAGTGGTTCAAGCAGGTGTAGGATTCTCAGGAGGGGAAGTCCTCCAAACGATGTCTTTAAGCGCAGGACGAAGTTGGTTGCTGCAGAAGTGGTTGTACTCTAAGGTATCACCGTTGTCCTTCTTAACCTCCACCACCAAAAACGACGGTGTCACGGCGTATAAATCCGCCGCAATTGCAAGCTTCCCTTTCCTACCCCGCTCTTGACCCTGCAACCTCACTTTCGTTTCGCTTTTCTTAACGTCAAACTTCACCGCCTTCGCCACCTCCTCCAGCCGCGAAATCACGCTGCTCGCGGGGCGTGTGGTCGCAAACCGGATCTCCTTCTCCTCCTTCTTCTTCTCCTCGAACAAGGGCGACAAATTGAAACCCTGAGAAAGGGAAATTATATGAAAGGCATTCATCGTCGTGGACTTGCATTCTTCCTGCTGCTTAATCCTCTCCTCCAAATCCAACTCCTCTCTCTTTACTCCATTCACGTTCTTCAGAACCGCCTTCTTAAACCAGGACGACTCCATGATCTTGGAAATCGTTATTCGGTTATTCGGGTTCGGGTCGAGGAGCTTCGTAATGAGTCGCCGTGCTTCCGATGAAAACCACGGCGGGCACTTGAAGTCGCCGCGGTAAATTTTCTTATACAAGGCCACCAAGTTGTCGTCCTGGAAGGGTAAAAACCCTGCGAGGAGAACATAGAGGATTACACCGCAAGACCAGATATCAGCCTTGGCGCCGTCGTAGCCCTTTTTCCCGATGACCTCCGGCGCCACGTAGGCCGGGGTGCCGCACGTGGTGTGAAGCAGCCCGTCCTGGCGGAGGTGCTCGGAGAAGGTGCTGAGACCAAAGTCGGTGACTTTAAGGTTGCCGTCCTCGTCGAGCAGGAGGTTCTCCGGCTTGAGGTCGCGGTGGTAGACGCCACGGCTGTGGCAGAAATCGACGGCGGAGACGAGCTGCTGGAAGTAGAGGCGCGCCGTCTCCTCTCTGAGGCGGCCGCGGGCGACCTTGTTAAAGAGCTCGCCGCCGCGCACGAGCTCCATGGCGATGTAGATCTTGGACTTGCTGGCCATGACCTCGTGGAGCTGCACGATGTTGGGGTGCTTCACCATGTTCATGGCCGAGATCTCCCTCTTGATCTGCTCCATCATCCCCACCTTCATCAATTTCTCCTTCCCCACAACCTTCATGGCCACGCTCTTTCCGGTCTTCAGGTTCCGCGCGTGGTACACCTTCGCGAACGTTCCGTGCCCCAGTAGCCGCCCTAGCTCGTACTTGCCGTGTAGCAGCATGGAGTTATTAGCCTCGCCGGCGCCGTTTTTCTCAGCCATCATCAAAATATATAAAAACAGTTCTACTCCTTTTACTTCTACTACTACTACTATGAAACTGGTATTTTACAGATTTGGGTTGGGAGAGGGAAATTGAAGAGAAATTGTGGTTGAGTTCACCCGTCTTCGACGTGCTTCCGGTGGCAATTTCTGCCGCCAATTCTGCGTTTGGATTGGCCACTTAGCTCAGTTCTTTTCATCCGAAAACCTCTCATCTCTATTCATTCCCTGGTCCTGCCGGGACCAAAAACAACCACTCTGTTGATTTTTTTTCCCAATTATTCAATCACTCTCCCCCTGCTTCTCTCTTATTTCCTTCTTTCGCTGCGCTTCCACCTCTTACTTATAGCGCCTTTTGTATCAGTGCAATTACGCATTTGGCCCGGGCCGAGACGATCTTGGACACGTGGCATGATCGTGGAGGGGGGTTGGGGCTTTGAACGGGTTTGCGTCTGGCGCGGGGATTGTGGCACGTGGCGTGTTTGTTTCCTGCTTGAGAGGAGCAGGCACTGTGGAAATGGTAAAAAGGGTTGTTGTTGTTGTGGGCGCGGGGCTGCGTGAAGGGAAAACCGGTGTGGTTTGTTTGGTGGTTAGTTCCTGAATGAGTGACACATGAGGGCTCAGAGGGTGAGCGAATAAGGGTAAGAAATTAAGAATCTTATGATTTGTATCAACAAAAGCAAAGATGTGACATTAGTCCCCGCATGACAGCGATAACACCTAGGTAGGTACCCATACTATTTATTATTATTATTATTATAATAATAGTAATTATTATTATTATTAGTATTATTACTAATCAATCAACTTACTAATACTACTCATCTGGCTAGCTAATGAAATACTTCTCAAAACAGTATTGGATTGAACTGCCAATTCATTTCACCTATTCATTATGAACCAACATATTATTTTTGTTAAGAAATTTAGTTGGCTGGTTGATTAAAATTGAGTCAAGACTATGTGACAAATTTTCGTTCATAAAAGTAATTATTAATTACCATGTTTTTCACTTTAAATATAATGATGTGAGTATAAACTCGTACAAATTTAATTTGTTTTGTAGATAAAATATTTATATTTTAAGGAAAAGAAGTCTCCGGAAATGAAGGATTTCTGGATGAGCTCTTAGAATAGTGAAGTCTTTCTGTAGAGTTGTAAATTATGAGGAGATCAATTATGTACTAGCGAAAACAAGATTATTAGGAAATTTTTTACCAACTATTTTAAATATCATTAATATAGATGTGATTTAAGAAATAAAACGACGATTTTAGTTATAATCCTCATATGTGTGAGATACAATGATTATTCTCGTTACAATCATTGTTGTGTTTATTTTTAATTTTTTTTTATTAAAGCTTTGATCAACAATAGTTTCTATTAAAATTATGATATGATATACAACAATAATTTAATAAAAATCATGATTAGAAGAAGCCACATAAGATGATGATATAGTAAGAATTATTGTTGTGTGTGACTTTTCTAATGTTTGTACCACTAACCGACATTCAACTGAATATTAAGTAGATCATTCACAAACATAATTAATTAAGAATTACTATATTTAATATCACATCATAAACAAAATTATAAATAAACGATTCAACAATATTTTGAATCAATTTACAATTTACTTAAATGCATAAGTTAAATCCAAAACCATCCTAAATTAATATATAAATTACTAACAACGTAATTAAAAGTGCGTAAAGAGTAAGCATATATAAAATATAAAAAAAAAATACTTCGTACATGCGTTTCTGATATAATTTAGTATTAGTCTAAGGATTTTATTTTGTTAAAAAACTATAACATATTTTAGTAACTTAATACACATCCATAAATTTCTGATGTAGTTTAGTGTTAGTCTAACGATTTTATTTTGTTCAAAAAATTATAACATATTTACATATCTTAACACAAGTTTATAAACAAAAAGTAGTTAATAAATTTCACATAATAGTTATTATCTATTGTATTATATAATAGTCACACAGTTTGTTTATTACAGTACAACTCAAATTAAATATAATTAAATAAATTAATTGATACAAAAAGACGAACAAAAAAAATATGATTAAAATATCCTTAGTTACATCCGTATCATCTTGTTGTGATCGTGTTTTAATGTCATAAGAACATTGGTTATAATATGTCACATTGTATAAGGTTAATGTAATAGATAAAAAAAAATGAATTTTTCTTACTAATTTACTATTTGTTTAAAGAATATTATATAAAGAGCAAAATCACACAATAATGTGATTTTATAACAATATGATTAGTAGTTATTAAGATGTCTGAATTGGAAAGTTATTATGCAAGATATTTAAATAATTAATTACATCCAATTTGATAAAAATTGACTTAGCCATGAATAAATGAATCAAAATAAATATATTTCTATGTTTTGGTCAAATTGTTAGTGATGTACATTTGTTTTTTCTTTTTTTTTTCTATAGTCGACTTAATGAAATAAAAGTATAAAAATATATACAGGTCATGTTTATGTTATTCACACATTATTAAAACAAATATCTAAATTTGAGAGTCATACATTATTACATAATAAAAATAAACAACAAATAAAAATATTAAAAAGAAATAAAAATAATCAAATTTTTATCCTGAGAAATGATTTGATTCGATGAAACATTGAACAATTTTATAACAAAATAAAGGTTCTCTGAATAAAATAAAACTAAAATTAAATAATATATAATTTTTGTATGTTACCTAATAAATTAAAAATTTATGTGATTCAACACTTAAAATGAAAAAGAATATATTTTTATATAAAGATAGATAATAAATTAAAATATTTTAAAAAAATAGAAATAATCACACGTATAAAGATATTTTCATAAAATAAACTTAATGAAATATTTTTAAATATTAAAAAAATAATAATGTGGTAAACTAAACAATTCCATTTTGTTTCCACTCTAAATAAATAAATAAATCAATCAATCGAAAATCTTATATTGTGCATCCCCACTTATAGATTTGAAGTCAAAATTTATATCTAAACAACTTTTTGAGAATTTGTACCAGTAGCCGCATACCGCATACTCGCATCAGTTAAGGGCTAATACTAATCCATTTCACTTTTCCTTTTGTCTTATCATGATTATTAAACCCAACTTGTCCACTTGGCTGTTACTCATTTCCTTTTGCTTTTTCAAATCTCTTTCCTTCCCTTTCACTACAAACCTACCTAGTATCATGCTCAAATCAATAATAAAATAATTGAAGGATAAATTTCAAACATAATCATAATTCATACTTAATAACGTTTTATATTAATATAATATATCATAATCAGAATTAAATTTATTGTACACTATAAAACCATGAAGCTAAAATGCTAGACATCATTATAAGATCTAAGGTGTCATTCACAAGGATAATTAGCAATGTCATGTACTAGGTAAGTAATTTTGGAGATTAAGCTTGGTAATCTTATATCTTAACTTACAAGATTCCATTATTAAAAATAAAAGAAAGTTAACATCTTACTAACTCATAAATTATTCTTGAATATTTTGAGATATTATTACAATATTATAACTAATCACAATTATCTTTCACACAAGGTTCTGCTTTAACCTCCATTTCTTAGAAACCAGCTGAAATGCAGCAGTGGACAAAACTCAAACAGATGAGATCTGATTGATTACTGAACATGTCACATGTGCAAGTGGATAATAAAGTTTGGCCTTCAGCTCCAAGTGGCTTACCTCATTATACACAAGTATAAATTATTTTGGCTTAAATATTTTCTTATATCTATTATATAGTTGTTTTATTATTTTAGTTTATTTTCCAATTTTAGATAATATTACTTTTTGTTCTTTTTAAAAGTATTAAATTTTGATACAAGTTTTATATTAATCTTTTTTCTATTATTTAAGAAATACTAAATATGTTTTCAGTAAATAATTATGTCATCATCCATGAAGAATAACAATAACTAAAACCAAAGAAAAATTATAAAAATGTTAAAACCAATAAACTGTTTTATAGAGACCAAACCATTCAATATATAAGATTCGATTAATTTTATATTCTATTATTTATTTATTTTGTTCACTTTAATTTTTTTATTGACAAAATATTCAATCAAATATCTTTCTATCTTAAAATACAATATTTGTTAGTTATAATTTAATATATATATATATATATATATATATATATATATATATATATAAAGTTATATTATACCTAAATTAAAATACTTAACATTTGTTGTTAAAAATGTTGTTAATTAGATTTTGTTTTTAAAATCTAAAATTTGAATTGATTAATAATAAAATAATACTAGATAAACATGTAATCATAACATATTTTTTATTCTAATTTTTATATTTTTTTATGATATTTATTATAATATTATTTTTCCCTCTGCTTTTATCTTATAATACACATGGTGATCTTGTCAGAAGAGCATCAAGAGAAATCCATTGAAAAATCTGCGAGGTTGGTTGGCTCTTGTCTGGATATGATGCTCGCGTGAAATAGCCACTTACCTCATAAATAAATCAATCCGTAACAGTTGTGGGAATCCCTTTTAGTTAAAATTATACCATTATGTGAAAAATATATTTAACTTTTTGTAACAATTTATTTTTTTTAATTAGATCATTTTATTTTTTTGTTAAAGAAAAATAATCATTTGATAATTTATATTATCATTATGATTTTTATAATTTTTTTAGTGTATTTTTCAATTAAACAAATATATTACTTTCAAAATTAAAATAATTTCGTTGTTTAACAAAATATGTAATGTTGAACTCAAAGATAAAAAGTCTTTCTAATTATATAAAAAAAATTGAAATTTTTAATAACAATAAATATAAATTTGGGACCTATAATCTTTTGAGATGACAATATTGATTTTAAAAAAGTTAAACTATGACTGAGTTGAAATTTTAAAGATATCTATTCCAGTTTCTTTGATTGATTGTGCACTAAGTAAATATTTACCTCCATAATATTCTCCAACATTCAATGTAAAGATAATAAGCATTTAGATGGTAAATATGAAATTAAGTAACTATTATTAAAGGTTGTATTTATAAAAGTTTGGGTTTGATAGGTGGTTATAACATCTGTTCATTATACATGGATGATGAGATTCATTAATATAGAGCTATTAATTCTTTTTTCTCTCACAAATGGTTAGAATTTCATCTAAGTTATTAAGCCTAATAACAGAATCTGGTTATGGATTAATCAGTGTTATTTCGATTTGAAGGTGAAAAGGATTGAGCTTCGTATAAGAAAACTAAACAAACATACTTAAAAGGACTTTTATATTATTTCATGCAAAATTTTTACAAAAGATCTTTTAAAAAGAAATTATGAACAAGTTTGATCAATATAATATATTTGTAGTAATTGAGCATAATGTATTTCAAAATATAAAACATGAAAAATAGGTCAACCCACACAAAGAATTAATGTCACATTCAACTCAAAATCTTAAGATATTGAGTTTGTGAGTCTTCTATCTTGTATATTGCTCAACTTTCTTTCTTATTTCTCAAACATTGAGACACGAGTTAGACTCACATAAGGGATTGATATCACCTTCAACCCAAACCATTTAAAGCATACTGGATTTGTGGGTCTCATTTAGAATATGTTACTCAACTTTCTTATTTTTATTCAATATGATATTTAGACTCACACTTATATACTTAAAAAAAAAAAAAAAACACTTGAGATCAATATTTTGCATATACCTATATTATAAAAAAAACTTCTACTAAATTTCTTTTCTTTTGTTGTATGTCACTACAATTGTTTTGTGATAAAGGTTAGATAAAATATTGTAACGATTGAATTGCTATATTCTTAATTAGAAATTATTGCACTGTAATTATTAATTATAATTTTTAGCATAATGATAAATATATTAGATATGATAAATATGTTAGATGTAACATTTTTGTTATTTGTTTAGTAGCGTGAAAAGCTTATATATTTCATGTTGGGAAATAACCACCCTAACAAGAAAGTCATATTCTTTCTTTTTCTTAAGAAAAAATATTATCTTTAAAATATCTTTTTATGCTTATGATAATAGTCGAAAGTAACATTAGAAAATACTTGAGTTAGTTCTTAATCTCATGAGATTAAAAATAGATAAGCAAAAAATAGTTTATTCATTCATGATAACTAATTAATTTATCTACTTATTTTTAAAATCATTATTCAATTAATGAAACTATTGATAGAAAGTTTTCATCAAAAAGAAAAATAATGTTAATATATTGAATGAGACTATTAGTAGATAAATCGATAAATTATAAATTGATGAAGTTTTAATAATATTAGAATTATGAATTGAAAAAATTTTATTAAGAGGAATTTCTCACTTGAAGATAAATGTAACAAAAACAATATCGATATAATATTTCGATCAGAAATATATAACATAAGAAGTCTTGATAAGCTTATTATATGCTTATAATAATTTAAAATCAAACAAAGAAACTTTGACTGAGAAGTTGGCTATCAAATATATCAGAGACGAGAAATTACTCAGTTGCAGGTTGATGGAAATGTTTATACAAAGACGTGGAATAATCAGAGATATGTTATATTTTGAATAATATATATATATATATATATATATATATATATATATAATATATGACTTTTTATCCATGTACCCTTAAATATCCGTACCCCTTAAATATCCATTATAAATTTTATCTAACAAATTTCAAGATGAATAATTTTGCAGTCTCTGCTATTCACATGGCATATGTGGGGCTTCTCTGAGTTATGAAGCTACGTACAATTTACCTCAACGGTCGTAATCATTAGTAAACTTGCAACCTATATTAGTCAATGCTTCTTTTTCATTTTTCTTATCCCAAATTTCTCTCAAACAATTTTTCCCCAAGAGTTTCCCCCTCAGGTTATTTCGTCTTAATATTTTTATATTATTAAAATTATAAATTATGAAAACAAATTTATAATTTTAATAAAAAAGTTAAAGTTACATTTTTTTTTAAATTGTACTTGAGTTTTTAGACACATGTTTTTTCTTTTTTTCATAAGAGATAGTTTATCAAGTAACATCATTAGCTTTTAAATGTTCAAAATTGACCATATAAAGTTGTTAGAAAATTCTTCCACCTGGTGTTGCCACTTTTTTTTTTTTTTCCTCCTTTTCCTCTTCTCCCTTTCTCTCAACTAACCTAAAATCATCTAAACCACATGCATAGTCAATATTTATTTTCAAACTAGTTAAATAACTTGATAGAATCATTTTAAATTAAAAGCATACCTTACATAATTATTTTATGATTGTTTTAGTAATTCATTGTGTAACTTATGAAATCGGAGCACCTTGGTCATTTTTCATAGGAGTTTTCAATGAGCTAGAATATTTCTGTTGTTTTTGAATATTTTTCATAGCTTAAAATACAATTTATTTTAAAAAAATTCAACCTGTTACTCTTTTTAAAGATTGCTAACTATTTCTAATAACTAGACACTCTCAAAGATAAATAATCACGTGTTTTATTCGTATAAATAAAGTATGTTATAAGTAATAGAGCATGACGAAGGCAATAATAATTTAAATAACACTTGTAATTAATATTTTTGCTTCCCTTGGTAGACTGACTTTGTCCCTCGAGGATTCTTCTTTTTTTTTGTTATTTAAATTTGATTAACTAAGCAACAACATATACTTCTTCCCTTCATGTCAAGTAGTTGAGTATTACAAAACCCATTACTTAAATCCATAAAACCTATAATTTTAAGGGTTTTGTATTTCTTATTTATTTGGGTTGCAACACTATATTATGAGACATACTCTAGATGTTAAACATTTTTCCATGAGTATTTACTTGAATATTAGTGTCTTTAAATACATCACTCTTCACTATCATAGAAGCAAAATAAATTAATTAAATCACGTCTCAATATAATTCACCAGATATTTACCCAATTGAATTATTTAAACTTTTGTGGACTCTAACATCATGATATATTTTAAACTTACTTGTGATGACTTCGTAATTCCTTATTTTAATCTTAAGGTGAAGCTGAAACATGAATTTAAAAATTCAACAATGTTGGAAAATATAAAAATAGAAGTATGTTTTGTCTTGATTTCTTGAAAATATTTTGGCTAACAAGCATGCACGCATCCTTAATGATTGCTTTAATTTAATGAATTTTAACTGATTAAGACAAAGGTACTTTTGACAAGAAAAAAATATATTAATGTAGGGTGACTAAGACATGTGAAAACCGGTTCCTTCTAGTGCAGGTCTCTTCTCACCTCACCCCACCCCATACCATATATATAAAGACAAAATCTTTTTATATCAAGCGTAAAAGTTGATTAAATTATACTTACAATAATTTTTAACAATCGGAAATTAAACATATTTAGTTAAGTCATCAATGAGATAAAATCTTTTGTCTTTTTGGAATATGAGTCAAGCTATGAACAACTATAAAAAAAAATAATTCAATATTAATAAGGAATAAACATAGAATCAAACTAAGGTTTACTTATAAATTACATTTTGATGTTTATATCAATAAGTTAATAATAGAATAAGGAGCAAATAAGTAATTATAAATACCAATAGTGGATTCGAGTGAGTTTCCTCCTCTAGAAACTTATGTAGTATTTATCTATTGTATAACACTGTATCAGTTATATAATATTAAACATTATAAGGTTGTTGTAATTAAACAATATATTAAAAATATAATTAAAATATAACTAAGTTATTAGGTTTTATCTTAAAGTATTTATTAACAATAATTTATTTATAAGATTGAGTTGTGGAAATAAAAATATAACAGTTATAGAAAGAGGATTGAATAAAGCTTTAATTTTGTTATACGTCTTTATAGTCTTTATGATTATATGTTTGAAGATGGTAAGAATTATTTATATTGACAATTTGGTTCAACGAAACTTTTCGACCCAACACTAAAGACCTAATAACATTCTTCTGGATCAAGATAACATTTTTTTAAATTTTTTAACTACTCTTTAGGAAAATGGTTTTGAACTTAGTGAAGTATTCCCTAATATTGTATTGTTTGAGCAATTGACTAATATCAAGACCTCTTTCATCTAACTCTTGAATACATATATATGGTACTCAACTTGAATTGTGACATATTCAAAAGTCGTGTCCTTTTTTTGGTATAGGTGGTGATGGTTTTAGATTTGATTTTTCTAATGAAGTTTTTCTTAGGAGAAAGAGAGATGTTGTAACACAATAATGATACCTTATGACAATTGTAAAAAAATAGTATACAATTTAATGTCACTTCTCTTTAAAACATTTTGATGTAGATATAAGATGGGATAAAGTGTTTAATACATATGATAAACCAGGGATGCATGCATTTAGTGTTTATAACATAATTATAATTTGATCAATCACTCTTGAGCAAACATCATATTTAACAAAGTTTTTAAATGATTTAACCTTTGTCAATAAGGGATTATGTAGAGATGTCACCTAGTTAATCATTTGTGGGTACAAACTATAAGTACACAATCCCTTTTTGGACATGATTCCTGATGAAGTTGTTGATCTCAACATATTTAACCCTAGAATGCATGCAATATGAGATTCTTATAAATACTAATTGTTGGACTTCTATCACAAAATATAAGAATGTAATTTTCATAGTTGTAATATTCTAGTTGGTTCTTAATATGTAGTAATTGTGAGCAACAACTGGTAGTTGATATAAAGTCTGTCTCAACCGTGAAAAGAGTTATGATTCTTTTGTCTTTCAATTCTTTCAGGACACAAGGTTGTCTCTAATGAAACGACATCCTCTACTAGTATTTTTATTTTAACTTTATCTTGAATGTAATTGACATCACAATATCCCTATAATTTAAAACTTTCTTGTCCTTTAAAGCAAACACTAAGATTTGTACAAGATTTTAAATAATAAAAGACGTTGTAGTGAGATGTACTTCTATTAGGCGTAATTAAAAAATGAGAACGTAAACACACATCGAATATAATATCATTATCTAGATGTTGTAAGGAGTAAGAGAAAACCAATCATCTAGTGATAGACAATATTTTCTACTGCACTTAATTCTTTTTCAAGATCAATAGACGTCGTTAAATGTATAACTATATTAATCTTTTTAGAGTCATCTAACTTGAATTTATTTAGGAGTTTGACATATTTAGTATGATATATGTATACAAGATCATCTACTAATTTAATTTGGACACCTAGAAAGAATTTAAGTTATTCTATCATGCTCATTTCGAACTCATTCTGCATCAAGGTAGAAAGCTATTCATAAAGTGATTCATTGGTAATATCAAAGATTATATCATCAACTTATATTTGACAATTATAAAATTAGAAGAGTGATCTCTACAAAATAAGACAATATTTACTTTCTCATATATAAAACCATTTTCAATAAAAAATGAGCTTAAATGCTCGTATCAAGATGTGAGAGCTTCTTTTAGACCATAAAGAGCTTTGTTAAGTTTGAAAACATGATTGTAAAAGTAACACTCTCAAAATTGGGAAGTTGTTAGACTTTCTCTTTTATTGGGCCGTTAAGAAACACACTTTGTACATCCATTTGGTGTAACTTTAGTTTACTAAAATGTTTCAAATTAAAATAAAATTCCTATAACCTCTAGTATGGCAAATGGACCATAAGTTTTAGTGTAATTTATACCTTCTTGTGGTGAGAAGCTTTAGCTACTATTTTAGCTTTATTTCTTACAACCTAACCTTGATTGTCTAACTTGTTGTGAAACACCCACTTTACATCTATGATGATTTTGTTTTTGGAGACATTTACTAGATGTCATACATTGTTTGTGTGGAGCAAGTCAATCTCTTCTTACACAATTTCATTTATTGCTGATTATCTAACATTTTATTGACTTTTTTTTTTTTTTCTCAATCTCATATTATAATTGAGTTTCTTTTTCATAGGATTGAATTGTGTCTCTCTAATTTTCATTTTGCAGGTTGATCATCTTAGAGTCTTTAGAAGCATATATACATAAACACATTTTTCTACACTATTGAAAATTACTACACTAACATTAACACATACTACTTTATTACATTATTGAAAATTACTACACTAATATTAACCATATATATATATGTAACCACATTTTTCTACATTATTACTACACTAACATTAACACAGACTACTTTATTGCAATTTAATTCTATCAACATGAACATTTTATTGTATTAATATATATTTTCTTACTGAGTTTAGATTTTTAGAAGTAAAAAAGTTAAAATTGCGGGAAGAATATAACGTGATTGAAAATTGGAAAGCAATAATCCGAAGACAGTTAGAAAATCTTAAAAGAAAAATAGAAGAGACAAAGAAAGTAAGGTGAAGAGATAGAAATGGCATTCAATTTCTTAGATAACATTTACTTATACAATTATTCTCACACGAATCAAATGTTATTCTTATAATACATGTTCAAAATTCTTTTAAAAAAAAGTTAAACATGTGGAAAACCTTCATGCCCTTGACTTACGCCTAGGAAGTTATAACATTGCCCTGATTACGTGCAACGTGGCGTGATTATGTGGAACGCGGCTTAAAATATTTTTCAAGTCTTTAGATTCTGATGTGAAAGTTGAGTTTAGTCCTCAAATCTTATAAATGACGAATTTGATCCTTCTTTTAATTTTGTGCGAAAAACTGGTACCAAATAAATTCAAGTATGAAAAACAACTTCACCACCTACTTTCTAAAATTAAAGGACTTCTTATTAATTTAAAAATAAAAATATTAAAATGAACTATTAATTTCCCTTAGAAATATTTCTAAAGGTTTTTCTATTGAGTGGCAACGAAGGATGAGAGAAACTTGAATGATGACAGAGTGAACCTTGGTGGAGGATGCATCTGTATAAAGATTTGGGAACCTCACAGTTCACATCACAGAGTCCCACTCACTCTCTTTATCTTCACTCATTCAAACTATGCGTTGTCTTCACCATAACGGCTCCTAAGGGCATAGGTGGTCACATGTGCCAGGTGTCTCTATTCTCTTCTACCCGTTACACTTCTTACAAACATTCTCATCATAGCGTTTCATCAGAGCCAAGCTGCAATCAATATAACGAAAGTTACGTAGAGAAACATTTTCGAGTATCAGTGCACTTTCTTTTGTAATCTATAAATAAAAAAAAATATTCGATTTTATATTATATCCCCACCACAAGCTACACCTTATCTTAGTCTTTCAGATAAGCTATCGAATTTGGGCCACTCAATTTCAACTGTTTCTGTTGACAATTTATGCATGCTAATATCACTTGTAATAACCTCTACAACATATAAACCCGCATGTACTTATTTTATTATAATAAAACCCCGTTTACTTTCAAATCTAACAGTCAAGGACACACCACTTTAAAATATTTTTTTTTAAAATAAATAATAATAAATATTTTAACTACAATAAAATATTATAATATCGATACAAAAGTTTTAATTAAGTTATTTTTTTTAAATTTTGTTAATGATTAAAGTAATTGAATATGTATTTAGTGTTTAATAAATTTTATATATTTATTAAAGTGAATTTAATATTAATATGTAATTCTTTTGTTTTTGCTTTGTAACATAAGAATATTCTTTTTAAATTATGATCGTTATAAAAAAAATCTTACTTTATATATTTTCTTTATAACTAGTGCATATTTATTTATCTAAATTAAAAATTTTAAGACGATTAATCTAATTAAAAAATAACTTATTATCATTATTTATTTTAAAGTTGGAATAAAATTATATTTTTTTCACTAAAAACACTCGTTATATTTATTAAATAATTAAAAAATACTGAATTTTATTTCAGATGCCGCGGGTCCTCGCCAAATTCTCATAAGGTGTGGAGAAAAATCTGAAACCCCAAGACTTTTTTTTCTCTGTATTTAAGGCACTAAGTGTTTCTGTTTTTAAGGAATCAAAACATCACACTATTACATCATTTTCTTGCCACGTGACCAACGACGAGATGGAAACTGATGGATGCTTACTTCAGATTGATTGTCACTCCGACCAAACAACCACTATTTTGTCACGCAAGTAGAATAGATAGGTATTTTGATCAATCACAGGTTTTTAATTAATTAACCATTTAGCATGAACAAAACTATTGTGAAAAAATATACCATGAGAAAGGCTTAGGTTAGTGATGTGTATATGACAACTTATATAGCATAATCACAAGTGCAAGGTCTTTGTCAAATGGCAATGAGTGCATTTCTTAAAACTGCGAAAATATAAATAGATATTCCCTCTATCCAAATTATACATCTTATTAACTTAATATAATTACATTTACAATGACAAAACCTTTGAACTTATTGAGTTGAGGGAAAACGAAAACGCATTCCAAAGAAAAAAAAATGAAAGAGAGGAAGAAAACGTAAAATTATAATGTTTTTACTTATTTTTTGCGTCGTGCATGTACAAACATATATACATGCAACAGGATTAACATAATAAAACTTATGACCCTCTCTCTCTCTGGCTGTAGGATGTATGCATAATGCTCAATCTTGAAACGAAATCCTATTATAAAGAGCTTTTGTAAAGACATTTTGCTTGTTATTATGCAAATTGAATGAATAAGAGGTGTAACAGCTTATGTGAGAGTGTGTTTCGTTGGTTTTGGGAAGTTAGAATTAAAAGGTATATGTCTTGCAGTTTGATTGAAACAAAACAGCTCGTTATGGATTAAGGAATGATGTGCAAATCATGAAGTGGTATGTAAGTCATTCTACTACTATTAGGTATCCAAGTATGAGTAGAGGAGTGACTCTAACTTGAGGAATTTGTTAGGTATCCAAGTGTGAGTCTTGATGGATTTGTTAGGTATCCAAGTGTGAGTCTAAGTCTCACATTGAGTAAGAATGAGAAAGTTGAGCAACATATAAGAAAGAAGACCCACAAACCCAATGCCTTAAGGTTTTGGGTTGAAGGTGGTGTCATTCCCTTATATGGATTGACTCATTTTTCATTTTTGTTTGTCTTCCCAAGGTTTCCCCCTTAGATTACTCCCAACCAATGATCCTATGATAAGGTTATACACCATTGGTACTTTGTTCAAGTTTTGATTGGATAAAGTTGATAATGTATAAAAAAGTGGTGAGTTTTTTTATATCATTATAGCTAGCTTGCTTCAAGCTATATAAGGATTTAGTTAAACAACATACTTGGTTGTATTTGTTGAAAATAATACGTTATGTCGACTTTTTCACTTAACTCAACTTGTAAGAAATCTTTGTCAACATCTAATTGTTTAAGGTACCAAGTTTTTTTATTGTTGCAATGACAAAGAGGAGACGAACAAAAGTTAGTTTTGCCACATAGGAGTATACGTTAATGTAATATACTCTTTCAAGTTGGATGTAACCTTTTACAACAAGGTGTTCCTTATATCGTATGAAAATCTATAACTCTAAAGTTAGAACTTAAGGTTAACAAATAAAGATTTTTGAGATAACAGACAATACAAGTAATGGAGAGAATCACTAAGATAAAGCAAAAGGGAGAAGAAAGACGAGCAACTCAACCAAACAGGGAATGAGATTATGGATGAAGGATTAGTACCTATGCAAAATGCACGAAAGTAAGAGATTGCTCTGAAACAGGAAAGTAGGTTTTTGAAGTGGTAACTAGTGTTTAAACATGTGAAAGTAGCACCAAACGACACGATATACCATTGTGTCAAATAAATTAAATAGAGTAAAAGTTGAAATAAAATGATGTCCAAATTATTGAGCCAAACATATCGTGATACATAGTAATGATGGTTTGAAACAAAACGATATGACACATGACACATGAAAAGGGGTGACTATTTGAGATCCAAACACTACTGGAAAACCCTCTTGGAAGCCTTTTGTCATATCCATGTCATGGGACAAACATTTCTTTCTTGGCCTTTTTACTTAGGACTCAAGGTTGGAGTTGTGAGCTGTCTTAAAATGTCTTAGAATTAGGACAATTATATATCAATTCTCAAAGTCATGATAATTACGTATCAATCCAAGTAATAAAAATATCAAAACTTGGACATTTTCCGATCTGGTTATGTCGTCTCAATGTCGACCTCCTCTTCGAGTGATGAGATCATCAAGTGATTTGGTGGTTGTTAAGGCCAAAACGCAAATCAACTATGACAATATTAAATGTTATGTTAATATTAGATGTGCATGTATAGTTAATGAAGGACATAGATGACTAACTAAGCAAAATACTTTACCAAAACTTTTAACACATTTAAGACCATTAACAGGAAGCGTGATTAATAAGATATAAAATTACTAAACTACTGGTCATAATTGAAAGAAAATGTTCAAACTATCAATTATTAGCATAATGAAGACCAAAAATAAGGCCCAATGTAGGCCTAAGCAAAGTAACGAAGATGGACTGTCAATTTAGAAAGAGAACTCACTAGGAAAAAAAGAACAAATTGATGCTATAACTTGAGAACATAGAATCATCATTCTTGATCAAAACACCAACTAATTTAAAAGAGAAATGTAAAATTACAATTTAACCCACTTTTTCTTTCTTTTGTTATTTCATTATTCTCACTTGAAGTTGCTCTCAATCTTAAGTGTTTAACTTTGAGATGCTAATGCACTTAGTTGGATTCGTGATGGCGAATTACAGGGGTTTACCTCTAGGGTTCAAGAGAAAACAAAACGTGGTTATCAACTAAAGGGTCTCACCGAGAAGAACAAATAAAAAATGTAAGATTTTACATAAAAATAGAAAGGTGTGGCACTATTTTCAGAAAACATAAGAGTTAATGCAATTTTTTAATGTCCTAAGCATCAAAGTTCTTAACTAGTGCGAATAAATTCCCAATTAAATATATCAATTTCAATTTCAATTAGTGTTTCTAAAAACTTATTTTATCTCAAAATTTTTACAATTGTTTTCTATTTTTTAATTTCATTTTTTTCTTAACATAAAGACAATCCGCACCTATCTAAATTCATGAAAATACTAAAAAGTTACACATTCAAATGGCTCAATCCTAACACGGAAAATTGCGTCCTTAAATCTCAATTCACTTGCGTTTATATTTTAGTTTATAAAATACTAACACATACCAAATTTGAGAATTTGCACCATAACGAAGATAAATTATTATAACTGAATGCTAATTACAAACATCCTAGCTATTATTCCCTTTCCCTAATCATGGATTTGTTTACTAAATTAGGCTTTATATTGACATAACAAAGATTTACAGCATATTTTGATATATAAGGAAACTTCTACGTGAAACATTTTAAATGAAAATATAAAAGGAATTTTAAAGGGAAAATGGGACTCTGCTAACAAGTGAACAAGCCTGTTTAACATGGTACCACTAGTTGCCACCATCAACACGCCCTTTCAAAACACTTTCTTCACTTTATTGGTATCACTAAAGCTGTTTGCAGGTCCTTGTTTGTGTCTAACTCCAACACCTTCTTCCCATGTTTCATCACACCCTCCTTCATCTTCACCCCATTCATCTCTCACCAAATAATGCTGTTGATAATATCTAAAGGCCACAAATAGCACGAACACTACAAATAGCACAACTCCATTGTTATGTGTATGTAACCACATTGCAAATCAAACTTAAAAATTTATGTTTCAAAAACTAATATCTCAAAATGAAACATGTGATGTGACCAAACATAAGTACCTGCCCAAATGCGAGCAACAACTGACGATAAATTCCACACAAGCCCAAAGATGCCAAGAGCCACAGCTTTCTTGTGTGTGCATGAATCCCAAGCATCACGAAATCGGCGAATCCAAAAATTTCCTTCATCACATTACAAAAATTGTAATGATACATTGATTCTCACTATTTTGTACCTTACTTCTTTTTCCTTATAAAATTTATTTTTTTTCAATTACCACATGACCCTTTAAAACAGGTTCTCAAGTGTTATTCCTTGGAGGTGAAAAGACTGTTTTCCTTAAAAGAACAAAAGGACCAATTTAAAATAACAAAGGAATGAGGTTGTTCCAGAGAAGGCTTGGTTTTTAGTCTTATTGGACATAATAACACGTGAAGAGAGACTATATCTTTTGGTTTGATCCTTGGGATTGGGGACCACTAACACTATTATGTTAATACCCTACATAGTGGCTGCGTTCCCTTCATTTCAAAGTTGGATCTAATTGTCAGAGACAAAGGACCCAATGAGCCCAAAATGTCAGGAGTACAAAATAAAAAAATAAAATAAAATCAGAGATGCTTCATCCATGTGATGCACAAAAATTATGCTTCCATGATCACATCAAGTACCAAATCTTCAAAGTAATTAAATTAGTTATCTTGAAGCAGATTCAGAGTTTTTAACTTTATTTACATTGTAGAGATGATATAATTGCACTCTATTAAACTATTACTAGTGTTTGTTTGTTTATGCCCTACCGGATCCACAATATGATGCTTAAGACACCACCACCAATTAAATAATGAAACAAAATAAAGTCATAGTTAGCAAAGAACCCTTTGTAACTCTAACTTTTTTTATCATTTACTTTATATATGTCCATTTGTTATTTCGTAATTTATTTTAAGATTTATTAAATTATAATTTTTTTAATATAAAATAAAAAAGTTAGGTATATATAAAATGTTGAATACCCGAAATAAATATAAATTTATACATAAAAGATAGATATACTCGGGTTAGATTACAGTGAAGACACTAAAGAGTAGAGAGACAATTCAAACATTGTTATCTCACTTTAGCATCTAGCAGTTCCTACTTACTCTAGGTGTGCTATGTTGTTTACAGCAGCTAAAAGGTATAGGGTCATAATTCAGGCATTAAATAATGTTATAAAAAGCAACATCAATTTCAGGAAATTACCATATGCAGTTAACTGTGCAGAGTAGGAAGTGCATATCTTTGGCACAGTAAAAACTCCGAAGAAGCCTGAGGCAGCAAAACATATGTGAGTAATCAATCTAGTGAAAGAGCACGTTCAATAACTAACAATAATAATAATAATAATAATAATAATAATAATAATAATAATAATAATAATAATAATAATGAGGATGAATGGGTAGAGGAGAAAGATGCAATTTTCACTCCCATAGCTACGCAGAGAGTAAGAAATGTAACAAATTTAGCCTTTTCACAGTGTTGAGAGTGTGAATAGTTAAATTTTTGTATGAAGGCTTAAAAACGTACCCAATTTGATCATCTTCCATATGGTTATGTAGCTGCCACATCTGGCTAAAACAAAGAGCAAAACAGCCAACTGCAATTGATTCCCAAATGCCAAATTAAAATTTGGGGTTCAATCTTGTAGGGTACTATAATTTGTAATTTTGATAAGAAGATAATCATAAAAGGAGTGAGAAAAGGAAACTATTAAATTACCTTTATGGTGGTACCCGGATCTCCAGAAAACAGGCCTTTGAGTTTTGACAGAAACTCGTTCAAGTAAGGAAGGATCAGTTTTAGCATCCAAATTGCATCTTCTTCTCCGACTACATAATTTGAGTCCTCAACTTCTATCAAACCCCTGATTAGTTTGAAACCAAAGAGAATCAGAAAAGATAATTTCCTTGTAAATTGTAATTGTAATATATATATATATATATATATATATATATATATATATATATTTATTTTAATTTTCTATAAAATAGATATATATATAAACAAAAAACATATATAAACAAGAAATA
>Ga0099824_1003068_pt1 | contig 24416 bp, 10 predicted proteins | sample SiratrowhiteBW_FD_76837 | JGI IMG/M metagenome (GOLD analysis project Ga0099824, IMG submission 76837) | Root nodule microbial communities of legume samples collected from California, USA - Siratro white BW | ecosystem: Host-associated > Plants > Roots > Nodule | place: USA: California...
TATTAAATTATAATATGTGGTTTATATCAAAATATTTAATGAAAAGTTATTAAAACTTCATCATTACCATCAAATACATTCATAAAAGAAAATTCCTACAAAATTTTGATTAAATTAAATTAAAAAATATCCTACTAGTCCTATCACTTTCTTCAATTATTGTTAACTAATTACTTTTATAATAATTAATTAAATTTTTTTATAGGAATAAAAAAATTAATTAAATTAAATTAAACATGACAACATGGTAATAATGATTGTATAGTATGAAATAATATTTTAATTTTAAAAAGTTGAATAAAACTTGTAAAATGGCTATAATTTTTTTTTATAATAGATCATCAATTAGATATTCAATTAGGGTTTAAATAATTTAAAAGTAGTTTACAAATATTGTGTAATTAGTTAAAATAATCAAGAACTTGAACATAAAACTACATGTAATTTTTTTTTCTTACAAATAGTAAAGAGTTCAACTAATCAAATTTGATTAGCAATATTATATATTATCATTCGTGACTTATACGAGTATATAGAATCATTTGGTTGTTTATTTATCTCTTAAAAGAAAGTATAAAAATTCTTTTAACATTGAGTTATTTATGTCTTTTTCGAGTATAAAATATTATTGATGGTCTTACAACAAAAAATTGTTTGCATGTGATTATAAGAAAACTCTCCATAAAATTGATATTATCTACAAATACTCATAATAAAAGTTTTACACATGAAATTCATTTTCTATAAATTGTCTAGAACATAATTTTATGATTTAACACATTACAAAATATTAGTTTCCTTTTAATTTTCTATAGCATGTATCAATCACCAAAAAAATATTATATACACAAAAAAAAAATTCATGTATAATCACTTAGAATCCTCAATCATTTTTATAGGAAAAACTTTTATAAATAATAGTTGTATTAAGTACAATAGTTGGAGCTTGAATATTCATCTTTATACTTATGTAAGTGCTTTATCAAACTATGATTATCTTTTAATTAACATCTTTTTCTATATTAGTCAACATATTATATCTATGAAAACTTTAAAAATTTTGGTTTCAAAACCATATTGAGAATGTGTGGGTCAACTTAATAATGACTAAATGATCAAATAATTCAAAATTGTCTTGCCATGTCCACACATACTACATCCAATTATCATATTGATATATTCTAAAATTAATCTTATTTTCGAATTAGGTGTCTATTCTGTTACAATGTATTTAGTCTTATTTAATTAAGCTTATAGAATATTTAGTGGCTTATGTTATTAGATAGATTTTGTGAAAAATCACCTAAAATTTATGTAGAGTCTAACTCTTTGTATAATATTTTTTTTTCATCTTATTATTTTTTATACATATTTTTAGTTTTACTACTTTTATTATAATAATAAAGGAAATCATATTGTGATTACCACTATTTTTTTTAAATAGAGGGATAATGAAAGAGAAATTTAAAATTTAAGTTGAAAAAAGAAAAACTCTAAATCTTTCATTAACTATGTTATTATCTAAGTTTTCCCTTTTCCTTTCACAGTGCAGATATTTATGCATGTAGAAAAAAAGTGTAGATTCCATGAGACTGAGGGGGCAATTTTGGTAACCTAGTAGTTAGAGCAGAGGAATGATGAACTTGGAGATGCAATAAGCAACTCCTCTATAAGGAGATAGGGTTCTCCTTTACCTTTCTTTGTCTGCCAGCTATCTAATATATATAGATTTTGTGCCGACCCATTCACATTTTTATTTTTAATTAAGAATTGAAAATTGAGTCATAAAGTAAATAAATAACTGACACTTATGAACACGTGTAAGAATTTTTGTACAACGAATATGTGCATGCAGAACTGCTGATGAGTCATAGTTGAAGATAAATTTGAGGTGGTGATTCGGTGGCACTCATGGTAGCTACTTATGTTCAGAGAGAATAGAGATAGAACAGAAACTATTGGTTTCTATTTATTTATGTTTATAATGTTCAAAATTATATTAATTAATCTTTTACTGATAATAATTTGTTTATTTTATATTTTTAATTAATTTACAATGATATTTATCATAAATGAAATTAGAAATAAATAAATAAGAAGTTATGTAGTTATTTTAATTAGAATAAAATAGTTTTATTGTAATAAAATAATCTTAATAGATAAATATAAATGTAGGGCGGCAACGTAATAAACTTGATGCCAGTTCATTCTCCATTGAAAATCTGTCTAGAAAAGATGCATTTTTGTGTAAAAGAAATGTATGGCCGAATTATGATGTTTTTGAAACAATTAAGGTATAAAGTCTCTGTTTAATGAAATCAATCCTTCACACTAAAATTAACGTACAAGAATTTTGACGTTTTTGAAAAATTTAAGTTATAAAGTCTTTGTTTAATGAAATCAATTCTTCACACCAAAATTAATGTACAAATAATTTAACTTAAATGAGGCCATATATGATGGTTGTTCTTCAATTAATCTTCTTCCACAGAGCGTGATATAAAACCACAAAGCTCACCATTGATGACACCACTTTGCTTGGATCAGAGACTAAAATAAAAAAAAAAATGAAGTGGAAAATGAGAAAAAATAAGTAGAAAAATAGATTGTTTAGGTTAAAGAAAATATGGTGAAAATAAAAATAAATAAGAGAAGAATTTGTGAGTATTTTAATTTATTGATAATAAATAAAATGTTAAAGTATCATGTATTAAAAATAAAATATAGTTAAATCTTAGGTCTTTGTAAAGGTAAATGAATTAGTATATATTTCTTTTAACTTGTTGTCTCTCCAAATTTTATATATGTCTTATAGTAATGTGATTTTTCGACTCTAACTTCTTTACTAATTTTTTTATTGTTCTTTTATTGTACATCTAAGTTATACTAATTTTAATATTTTTAAATATATTAAAAGTGCTTTAAAATATCTAAATCAGATAATTTAAAAACACAGCGAAAAGAAAATACCGTAAAAAATGCAGAATTCCATTTTTTTCGGAATACAGAAACCAAATCCCATGTAATGATATATATTAGATATTATTTAATATATGATCTAAACAAAATTACTAGTTCAGTATGACTGATTTTTGTTCAAATTTTATTTAAATAATTTTTATTTTTGACACCATTTATATATATATATATATATAAATTTTTTGGAAGATATGGAAACATTTTAAATAATTTACTTAAAATAAATATATTATGGATATCAATTCTGAAGTTCAAGTTATAAAAAAAATCATATAAGAAAAGAGTAATGATTTTTTAAACAAATTATTTATTCTCGTAAACTAGATGTGTTTTAGTTTTGATTCTTATGAATTGTTCTTCTTAGCCTTTTAAATTTTGAAATCATGACTATAACAAGAACAGAATTTTGTTAAAATTCAAACTCACTAATTTAAAATATCTGTTGTGGTATAAACTAACTGTAAAACGAGTGATGATAACAAGTCAAAGCTTCTAGGAATCTGTTTTTTTCTTTTTGCAAAAAAAAAAAAAACTGAGATAATGATATTTTAACAGATATATATGCATATTTTAAATTGTTTGTACCTTAATTTTAGTGTGAATAATTAATTTCATTAAACAAATACTTTATACCTTAAATTTTTCAAAAACATAAAAAATTCCGCCTGTATTTTTTTTTTTTGTTTTTACAGAAAAAATGCATCTTTCCAAGATATATTCTCAATGGAGAATGAACAGGCATCATGTTTATTAAAGTACACTAAATTTTTTATTTATTGTTCTTTTAATGTACATCTAAGTTATACTAATTTTTATATTTTCAAATATATTAAAAATCCTTTGAAATATCTAAATTAGATAATTTAAAAAACACAGGGCAAAAAAAAAAAAAAATCAGTAAAAAAACCAAATTCCACGTTTTTCGAAACACAGAATCATTATCCTTTAATTTAAAAGCACACAATTTGATAAAAAAAAAAGAAAAGTTAAAAGATGTTAAACAGTAGTTCTTCAAACTATACAGAAAACATAATAGATAGGTCGATAATAAAAGTTAAGATTTCAAATTCTTTTCAAACAAATTCAAAATATCAGGTTTCAATTTAGATTCTTATCTTCAAACTATGTCACTTAATTTCTCAACTATATTGAGTTCACACATTAAAAGTTGGGTGTTTACTAAAAACAGGGATTTCATTAATACATCCGAGAAACCAAGAGGTATTTAACATGCGAAATTGAAAAATTTTACCAAAATACAACATCAGATTTTCGCTTTTATTAGGAACGATTTGAAAATATAATTAATATTAAAAATTGAAATTATATATTATTGATACTGTCATTCATATTATTAATATTAATATAATTATTAATATTATTATTAGTAGTAATATTAGAAAATCTCATCACATATATATATTTTGCTTCAATAATTCACAAAGATACTATTAATTGGAAAGTAGGGTAAGAAAGCAAATCTTGTATTCCATCTTCAAATTAGTTTGAGTAGAATTGATATAAAAAATATTTATAGATATTGTTAGAAGTGTCCTCAAGAATTTAATATGTTCCTTCTCCAAATGTCACAATAGCTATTGTATGTAAAACTAGGTTTTCCAAAATTAGTTTTTTCAGAAACTAGATTTCGTTCACTTTTTTTAACGCAGGTGCAGCAGAATTAAAAACCAGAATTCAATGAAAATTGGATTTAAAAACTAACAACTCATCCCACACAGATCTAAACAAAGTTACAAGTTCAGTTATTTTGTGGTGATCTTGGGTTCAAATTCTATTTAGATAACTTTTATTTTTCACACCATATTTATATATATAAAGAAAGCTGTTACCTACCTTTGTGCAGCAAAATGGTTGAACACATGGAAACATTTTAAATAATTTACTTAAAACAAAAATTCATATATAAGAAAAGCGTAATGGTTTTTTAAACAAATTATTTATTCTGATAAAATAGATGTGTTATAGTTTTGATTCTTATGAATTGTTCTACTTCTTAGCCTTTTAAATTTGAAAATCATGACTTTAACAAGAACAGAATTTTGTTAAAATTGAAACTCACTAATTTAAGATTACTGTTGTGGTGTGTAAAAGGAGTGATGATAACAAGTCAAAGCTTCCAGGAATCTGTTTTCTCCTTGTTTGCAAATAAAAACTGATATAATTTAACAGATAAATTATAGGTAAGATTATGTAACTGACTAATAAGATAAAGATAAACCTAATTAAAGGGATAAGTAATAATTTAAAGTTCAGCATAATAATTGCTTTATATAAAGAGAGCTACACTCTCTGAAATTCACAACCAAATTGGAACTCTACAAAAAGATGGCTATGGGTCCTCTGAAAGCTTTTGTGTTCACTTGTTTTCTGAGCTTATTGCTATACACTATCAGTGGTGTTGAAGTGAGCCATGATGGAAGAGCCATAAAAATTGATGGGAAGAGGAGGGTGCTAATATCTGGATCAATTCATTACCCAAGAAGCACACCAGGGGTTGATCAACACTTCAACACTATTCTTTATTTTCATATCAATGCCATTGTTTATATGATGATTATTTGTTAACATTTTTTTTATGCATTTTAGATGTGGCCTGATTTGATAAGGAAAGCAAAAGAAGGAGGGATAGATGCTATTGAAACATATGTGTTTTGGAATGCACATGAAGCTGTTCAAGGTCAATATGATTTCAGTGGCAGAAACGATCTCATCAGGTTTTTGAAGACCATTCAAGACGAAGGTCTTTATGCTGTTCTTCGTATTGGTCCCTATGTCTGTGCCGAATGGGATTATGGGTAATTAATCCATTTGCTTTAATTACTATATACTATCACTAATCCACCCTTCTACTTTAGTTACCTAAAAACATTTTTAACTAATTATGAAATTTTCATTTGATTAGAGGGATTCCCGTGTGGGTTTACAATCTACCTGGTGTTGAGATTCGGACGGCAAATCAAGTCTACATGGTACTATTTTTATTTATTTTTTTTATATAAAAGTTTCCGATTATATTTTTGGGAATTCTTTTACAAGCTTATATCTTACTTTTCTTTAATTAAATTTGAATTGATAGAATGCCATGCAAAATTTCACCACTCTCATTGTGGACATGGTCAGAGAAGAGAAATTGTTTGCCTCTCAAGGAGGTCCCATAATTATTTCTCAGGTACCTTATTAATTCATTCATTTTTTAATATCCATTTCTCAGGTACCTTGTATAAAAGTTTTAAATATAAATTTGTTGTGTTATCTGGAAACTATGCATCTACTAATTGATTTTGAATGATATATGAAAAAGATTGAGAATGAATATGGGAATGTGATGTCAAGCTATGGGGACGCTGGAAAAGCTTATGTAAATTGGTGTGCAAAGTTGGCTGAGTCCTACAACATTGATGTTCCATGGATCATGTGCCAACAATCTGATGCCCCTCAACCAATGGTACGTTTTATTATTTATGTGGTTCTCATTTTTTATTTTTTTTCTTGAATGGTTAAAGCTAATTTTTTTTCATGTGATTCAATGTTAGATCAATACTTGCAATGGTTGGTATTGTCATGACTTCAAGCCCAATAACCCTAACAGCCCTAAGATGTGGACTGAAAATTGGGTTGGCTGGTAGGTTTAAACATATTAGGTCAACATTTTGGTCTTCAAAAATATTTGCCTTATTAAATTTGTTTTGCAATTTTCAGGTTCAAGAATTGGGGTGGCAAAGATCCACACAGAACTGCTGAAGATGTTGCCTATGCTGTAGCTAGGTTTTTTCAAACTGGTGGCACTTTCCAAAACTACTATATGGTAAATATATCCAACTCCAAATTATAAATCTTCATCTATTGTATTTATAAAGTTTTTTTGGGATAAAATATATTTTCACTACACAAATCACAAATATTAAGATTTTATATTGTAAAAATACTTTTGCTATGACGTTAATTTTACTTCACTTACTCATACAGTAATCTCATACTTTCCTATATTACGAATAATTGAGAATGTACTGTAAATAAATTCTAACACAGAAACATTTATTTCATTATTTCTTTTAATATAATTACATTAGTTATTTAGTAAGATTCGCAAACATATTGCTTATCAATATCGGGTGAATTCTTTTGAAAACTATTTATGTTATTGATTAGAAAGATAATTACTCTCATGAAATAACTTGATTATAGAAAGATAATAACATTTCTTTTGTATGCATATAACTTTTTTTTTTCTTTCAGTATCACGGCGGAACTAATTTTGGTAGAACAGCTGGTGGTCCATACATTACTACGACATATGATTATGATGCTCCTCTCGATGAATTTGGTAATTGCATTTATTTTCATCTTGAGTTATCATTTTTGTTTTCCTTTTTTAACCAAACATCAAATTTCCATGAAGTAAATGTTCTTTTTTTTTTTCTCTATAATATGCAGGAAACATAGCCCAACCAAAATGGGGTCACCTCAAAGAACTTCACAGGGTTCTAAAATCAATGGAGAATAGTCTAACAAATTATAAAAATGTATCTGAAGTTGATTTGGGCCACATTGTTAAGGTAAATTAACACAAAAACACTTCATAAATTCCCTTACTATGATGTTCTCTTAAGCACTTACGTACTATGATACCTCAAAATTCCACCTTGTAGGCTACTGTGTATGCCGCAAATGGTTCATCAAGCTGCTTCTTGACCAACACCAACACCACCACTGATGCTACAGTAACATTTAGAGGAAACAAATACAATGTTCCTGCTTGGTCTGTTAGTCTTCTTCCCGATTGTAAAACTGAAGAGTATAACACAGCCAAGGTATCATAACATTTTCTTTTCTTTGATAATATTAACCAAAATAATATTAACCAAAAGCCAGCTTGTATTGTTTCTTATGATAGATAATTGTGTTGTAAATTTGTGCATGTATTTTGTCATGATCAGGTGAATGTTCAAACCTCCGTGATGGTAAAGAGTAAAAACAAGGCAGAAGATGAGCCAGTGGCTTTGAATTGGGTGTGGAGAGCTGAGAATGTTGACGATGCTCTCCTTGGCAAAGGAAATTTCTCCGCAAACAGACTTATTGATCAAAAAAGAGTTGCTTCTGATACTAGTGATTATCTTTGGTACATGACAAGGTAATCAAGCCATGCACTCTTAATCTTATCTCTTCTTTGCTTCCTATGTTCAGAAGTTGCTAACACCTTTTTCCTTTCAATGCTAGAATTGATCTGGATCAAAATGATCCAATTTTGTCGGATAATATGTCTCTGAGCATCCATGGCACTGGCCAAGTAATTCATGCATTCGTTAATGGAGAACACATTGGTAATATTATCTCGAATATTTCAATATTTATTTTTGTTAACCATAGTTTTGTCACAATTTAATTGAATAACATATGGGTTGTATTTGGTTGATGGTTTTAGGCTCCAATTGGGCCACATATGGTATCGGCAAGGATAAGTTTGAGCCTAAGATTAAGTTGAAGGCAGGAAAGAATATTGTGAGCCTGCTCAGTGTAACTGTTGGACTACAGGTATAGTGTTGTTAATAATAATAGACCATATATTATGCAATGTAATTGTCAAAAATTGAATGTATGGTAATGTGTGGAACAGAACTATGGAGCAAACTATGATAAATGGGACAATGGTCTTGTTGGGCACATTAGTGTAATTAGCAAAAAAGGTGATGAAACTGTGGTGAAAGATCTATCCTCAAACAAATGGTCTTACAAGGTTGGGTTGCATGGTTGGGACAACGAATTCTTCAGTGAAGACTCTCCTTATGCTTCTGCTTCCAAATGGGAATCTGAGTACCTAACCACAAACAGGATGTTGACTTGGTACAAGGTATGTTGTCTTCTTCAATGGTATAAAATTGGCAGCCTCTTTTATCAAACTGATAAAGTGATAACATTTTATGTATTTGTTTATGTTAGACCACTTTCAAAGCTCCTCTTGGATCAGAGCCTGTTGTTGTGGATTTGCAAGGCATGGGAAAAGGGTATGCTTGGGTGAATGGTCATAATCTTGGTCGCGCATGGCCTAGTTATGATGCAAGTGAGGAAGGTTGTAGTGATAAACCTTGTGACTACCGTGGAGAATATAGTGACAAAAAGTGTGTCACCAATTGTGGCAAGCCCACACAGAGATGGTTGGTTATATACCCCCTTTCTCTAAAGTTTATAATTTTTTATAACAACTATTGACTTATTATTTGGATTAATCTAGGTACCATGTTCCTCGTTCCTTCATCCAAGATGATATCAACACATTGGTTTTGTTTGAGGAGATTGGTGGCAATCCATCACTGGTGAATTTCCAAACTGTTATTGTTGGATCTGCTTGTGGAAACACTCGTGAGAACAAGAGTTTGGAATTGTCTTGCCATGGACGTCCCATTTCAGATATAAAGTTTGCAAGTTTTGGCAACCCAGAAGGTGAATGTGGAGCATTTAGCAAGGGCACTTGCGAAAGCAAACATGATGCTTTGGCCATAGTACAAAATGTAAGCTTTTCATTCATTTTCATTTTCATTTGTTTGTTCCTAGTTATGATGTGCATGAAATGATAATGGATTCATTCTGCGATTTTATAGGCATGTGTGGGCAAGGAATCTTGCATCATTGACGTTTCAGAAAAAACATTCGGGCCCACAAATTGTGGAGATATGGTGAAGAGGCTTGCTGTGGAGGCAGTTTGTTAATAGTTAATTATGTTTTTTTAGTAGTTAATTATGTCTATATACTCTATTTAAATTTGAATAAAGACCTTTGAATAATTTGCTGTTTTAATTTATGTTTTGATTGTTGATTCTAAAAACTACTCCTAAAAAAAGTGATTGATTTAATTAAGTGTTTAACTTTAATGAAATATATCAGGTTGAATTTTTTAGTTTTAGATAATCGAATAGCTTCCTTCTTTCAAATAATGGAATGGTATTGTGATTACGATTGTTTTTCTTTTTCTTTTCATTTGCTTAAATGGAGAAATAATGAGACAGAAAATTCAAACCTTAAACAAACACGAACTAGGATAAAATTACTCCTGATTACTAATTTTTAACTATTGTATTATATTTTAATGATGTTTTTTATTTGAAATATTGTATTATATTTTACATTTAAAAATATAAAATATAAAAATACATTTTCAATTTCATAATTTATTAAAATTTAATAGGTTGATAAAATATTTATATTTAACCAAAAATTTATTTTAACAAAATAAATTTAAGTTTCAATTTTTTATCAAAATATATCTTAACACTTATCTTCTTGAATTAAATTTATTTATTAAATTTTAAAATATTATTAAAGATAAGAAAAGTATATATCTTAAATCAATTAAGTATTGTAAACAAAAATTTGTTTTAATTAAGTTCATAAATAATTATATATCCACTCATTTTATTAATTTAAATTAGAACTATATTTTCTAATTTTTATTTTTTATTAAGTAATAAACTTATTATTCTTAAAGAATATATGTAACAGTCCCTTAACATTAATTATATTCAATAATTTATCAGAATTAAAAATTGTTTTTTTCTCAACTAAAAATTAATAAAATATTATTATAATTTTTTAATTATTTCTTTTGAATTTTATATTTTTTTCTTTATTTTTTTATTTAAATAAAAATCTATTCAGAATTAGGTTTTTCAAAAGATTTCGCTCAATTTTTTAACGTCGGTGCAGCAAAATAAAAACCGGAATTCGATTTTTTTGAAAGAGCAAATTCTGACATGAAATCAAAATTAGATCTAAAAACTAATAACTCATCCAACACAATGATATATATTAGATATTATTTAGTATATGATCTAAAAAAAGTTATAGTTCGTGATCTTGGGTTCAAATTCTATTTAGATAACTTTATATATCTAAATAGAAAAAAAATTAAAAAAATATTGTGAGAATAAAAAGTAGAAAAGAGATTGTTTTAGGTTAAAGAAAATATGGTGAAGATAAATAAGAGAAGAATTTGTGAGTATTTTAATTTATTGATAATATATAAAATGTTAAAGTATCACGTATTAAAAATAACATATAGTTAAAATCTCTAAGGGTAAATAAATTAGTATATATTTCTTTTAACTTCTTTTCTCTCCAAATTTCATGTCTATGTGATTTTTCGACTCTAACTTCTTTACTGATTTTTTTTTTTACTGTTCTTTTATTGTATATCTAAGTTATACTAACTTTAAATTTTCAAATATATTAAAAATCCTTTAAAATATCTAAATTAGATAATTTTAAAATACAGCAAAAGGACAAAAAAAAATCAGTAAAAAAAAAAAGCCAAATTCCACTTTTTTCGGAACACATAACCATTCTCCTTTAATTTAAAACCGCACAATTTGATAGAAAAAAAAAGTTAAAAAATGTTAAACAGTAATTCTTCAAACTATACCGAAAACATAATAGATAGGTCGATAATAGAAGTTAAGATTTCAAATTCTCTTCAAACAAATTCAAAATATTAGATTTCAATTTAGATTGTTCTCTTCTAAGACACTTAATTTCTCAACTATATTCAATTCACACATTATCTAACCCTGTAAGTTTTAAAGCATAGAAGCATGCACTTATCTCCTCCATTTTCCAAAACTTTTATAACGTATCTTTTCTTCATATTTTATCTATTTAAAAATCTGATCCATGACAGAAATTGCAACTTGAAAAAGGACTGATCAAAACAATCATATGGGTTAATCACCTATCATATGAGATTAGTGATAATGAGATGAGAAATACAAATTGAGGGTCATATAACAAGTGCAAATTTTTGAGTTTGTTCAATGCAAGAGTCTTCTAGAAGTAGATTAATTTTATCTATATTATGTAATGTCTTGAGTTGGATGATAGATGTTGTCAATTGATTGTTATATGTGTCTTTTAAAAGTAGATTGAGTCTGTTTATATTATATGATGTGTTGAGTTGGATAATAGATGTTGTCAATTGATTGTTATGTGTTAAATAATGTGTATATGTAATTATTTGAGATTAATTGATATATTTTGAATTACTAACTTATTTTTTCTTGTTTGTGTTGTGTGTTTGTTTTTATATGCGATAATTGTGTCATATATTGGAGCATGTACTGTTGTAAAGAACATTATAAAAGATGCTCTTGATTGAGTCATTGATTGTGCCCATTGCAATTTTAAAAATTTTTTCTGAAAAATTCTTATTTTATATATATATATATATATATAAAATAAGAATTTTTCAGAAAAAATTTTTAAAATTGCAATGGGCACAATCAATGACTCAATCAAGAGCATCTTTTATAATGTTCTTTACAACAGTACATGCTCCAATATATGACACAATTATCGCATATAAAAACAAACACACAACACAAACAAGAAAAAATAAGTTAGTAATTCAAAATATATCAATTAATCTCAAATAATTACATATACACATTATTTAACACATAACAATCAATTGACAACATCTATTATCCAACTCAACACATCATATAATATAAACAGACTCAATCTACTTTTAAAAGACACATATAACAATCAATTGACAACATCTATCATCCAACTCAAGACATTACATAATATAGATAAAATTAATCTACTTCTAGAAGACTCTTGCATTGAACAAACTCAAAAATTTGCACTTGTTATATGACCCTCAATTTGTATTTCTCATCTCATTATCACTAATCTCATATGATAGGTGATTAACCCATATGATTGTTTTGATCAGTCCTTTTTCAAGTTGCAATTTCTGTCATGGATCAGATTTTTAAATAGATAAAATATGAAGAAAAGATACGTTATAAAAGTTTTGGAAAATGGAGGAGATAAGTGCATGCTTCTATGCTTTAAAACTTACAGGGTTAGATAATGTGTGAATTGAATATAGTTGAGAAATTAAGTGTCTTAGAAGAGAACAATCTAAATTGAAATCTAATATTTTGAATTTGTTTGAAGAGAATTTGAAATCTTAACTTCTATTATCGACCTATCTATTATGTTTTCGGTATAGTTTGAAGAATTACTGTTTAACATTTTTTAACTTTTTTTTTCTATCAAATTGTGCGGTTTTAAATTAAAGGAGAATGGTTATGTGTTCCGAAAAAAGTGGAATTTGGCTTTTTTTTTTTACTGATTTTTTTTTGTCCTTTTGCTGTATTTTAAAATTATCTAATTTAGATATTTTAAAGGATTTTTAATATATTTGAAAATTTAAAGTTAGTATAACTTAGATATACAATAAAAGAACAGTAAAAAAAAAAATCAGTAAAGAAGTTAGAGTCGAAAAATCACATAGACATGAAATTTGGAGAGAAAAGAAGTTAAAAGAAATATATACTAATTTATTTACCCTTAGAGATTTTAACTATATGTTATTTTTAATACGTGATACTTTAACATTTTATATATTATCAATAAATTAAAATACTCACAAATTCTTCTCTTATTTATCTTCACCATATTTTCTTTAACCTAAAACAATCTCTTTTCTACTTTTTATTCTCACAATATTTTTTTAATTTTTTTTCTATTTAGATATATAAAGTTATCTAAATAGAATTTGAACCCAAGATCACGAACTATAACTTTTTTTAGATCATATACTAAATAATATCTAATATATATCATTGTGTTGGATGAGTTATTAGTTTTTAGATCTAATTTTGATTTCATGTCAGAATTTGCTCTTTCAAAAAAATCGAATTCCGGTTTTTATTTTGCTGCACCGACGTTAAAAAATTGAGCGAAATCTTTTGAAAAACCTAATTCTGAATAGATTTTTATTTAAATAAAAAAATAAAGAAAAAAATATAAAATTCAAAAGAAATAATTAAAAAATTATAATAATATTTTATTAATTTTTAGTTGAGAAAAAAACAATTTTTAATTCTGATAAATTATTGAATATAATTAATGTTAAGGGACTGTTACATATATTCTTTAAGAATAATAAGTTTATTACTTAATAAAAAATAAAAATTAGAAAATATAGTTCTAATTTAAATTAATAAAATGAGTGGATATATAATTATTTATGAACTTAATTAAAACAAATTTTTGTTTACAATACTTAATTGATTTAAGATATATACTTTTCTTATCTTTAATAATATTTTAAAATTTAATAAATAAATTTAATTCAAGAAGATAAGTGTTAAGATATATTTTGATAAAAAATTGAAACTTAAATTTATTTTGTTAAAATAAATTTTTGGTTAAATATAAATATTTTATCAACCTATTAAATTTTAATAAATTATGAAATTGAAAATGTATTTTTATATTTTATATTTTTAAATGTAAAATATAATACAATATTTCAAATAAAAAACATCATTAAAATATAATACAATAGTTAAAAATTAGTAATCAGGAGTAATTTTATCCTAGTTCGTGTTTGTTTAAGGTTTGAATTTTCTGTCTCATTATTTCTCCATTTAAGCAAATGAAAAGAAAAAGAAAAACAATCGTAATCACAATACCATTCCATTATTTGAAAGAAGGAAGCTATTCGATTATCTAAAACTAAAAAATTCAACCTGATATATTTCATTAAAGTTAAACACTTAATTAAATCAATCACTTTTTTTAGGAGTAGTTTTTAGAATCAACAATCAAAACATAAATTAAAACAGCAAATTATTCAAAGGTCTTTATTCAAATTTAAATAGAGTATATAGACATAATTAACTACTAAAAAAACATAATTAACTATTAACAAACTGCCTCCACAGCAAGCCTCTTCACCATATCTCCACAATTTGTGGGCCCGAATGTTTTTTCTGAAACGTCAATGATGCAAGATTCCTTGCCCACACATGCCTATAAAATCGCAGAATGAATCCATTATCATTTCATGCACATCATAACTAGGAACAAACAAATGAAAATGAAAATGAATGAAAAGCTTACATTTTGTACTATGGCCAAAGCATCATGTTTGCTTTCGCAAGTGCCCTTGCTAAATGCTCCACATTCACCTTCTGGGTTGCCAAAACTTGCAAACTTTATATCTGAAATGGGACGTCCATGGCAAGACAATTCCAAACTCTTGTTCTCACGAGTGTTTCCACAAGCAGATCCAACAATAACAGTTTGGAAATTCACCAGTGATGGATTGCCACCAATCTCCTCAAACAAAACCAATGTGTTGATATCATCTTGGATGAAGGAACGAGGAACATGGTACCTAGATTAATCCAAATAATAAGTCAATAGTTGTTATAAAAAATTATAAACTTTAGAGAAAGGGGGTATATAACCAACCATCTCTGTGTGGGCTTGCCACAATTGGTGACACACTTTTTGTCACTATATTCTCCACGGTAGTCACAAGGTTTATCACTACAACCTTCCTCACTTGCATCATAACTAGGCCATGCGCGACCAAGATTATGACCATTCACCCAAGCATACCCTTTTCCCATGCCTTGCAAATCCACAACAACAGGCTCTGATCCAAGAGGAGCTTTGAAAGTGGTCTAACATAAACAAATACATAAAATGTTATCACTTTATCAGTTTGATAAAAGAGGCTGCCAATTTTATACCATTGAAGAAGACAACATACCTTGTACCAAGTCAACATCCTGTTTGTGGTTAGGTACTCAGATTCCCATTTGGAAGCAGAAGCATAAGGAGAGTCTTCACTGAAGAATTCGTTGTCCCAACCATGCAACCCAACCTTGTAAGACCATTTGTTTGAGGATAGATCTTTCACCACAGTTTCATCACCTTTTTTGCTAATTACACTAATGTGCCCAACAAGACCATTGTCCCATTTATCATAGTTTGCTCCATAGTTCTGTTCCACACATTACCATACATTCAATTTTTGACAATTACATTGCATAATATATGGTCTATTATTATTAACAACACTATACCTGTAGTCCAACAGTTACACTGAGCAGGCTCACAATATTCTTTCCTGCCTTCAACTTAATCTTAGGCTCAAACTTATCCTTGCCGATACCATATGTGGCCCAATTGGAGCCTAAAACCATCAACCAAATACAACCCATATGTTATTCAATTAAATTGTGACAAAACTATGGTTAACAAAAATAAATATTGAAATATTCGAGATAATATTACCAATGTGTTCTCCATTAACGAATGCATGAATTACTTGGCCAGTGCCATGGATGCTCAGAGACATATTATCCGACAAAATTGGATCATTTTGATCCAGATCAATTCTAGCATTGAAAGGAAAAAGGTGTTAGCAACTTCTGAACATAGGAAGCAAAGAAGAGATAAGATTAAGAGTGCATGGCTTGATTACCTTGTCATGTACCAAAGATAATCACTAGTATCAGAAGCAACTCTTTTTTGATCAATAAGTCTGTTTGCGGAGAAATTTCCTTTGCCAAGGAGAGCATCGTCAACATTCTCAGCTCTCCACACCCAATTCAAAGCCACTGGCTCATCTTCTGCCTTGTTTTTACTCTTTACCATCACGGAGGTTTGAACATTCACCTGATCATGACAAAATACATGCACAAATTTACAACACAATTATCTATCATAAGAAACAATACAAGCTGGCTTTTGGTTAATATTATTTTGGTTAATATTATCAAAGAAAAGAAAATGTTATGATACCTTGGCTGTGTTATACTCTTCAGTTTTACAATCGGGAAGAAGACTAACAGACCAAGCAGGAACATTGTATTTGTTTCCTCTAAATGTTACTGTAGCATCAGTGGTGGTGTTGGTGTTGGTCAAGAAGCAGCTTGATGAACCATTTGCGGCATACACAGTAGCCTACAAGGTGGAATTTTGAGGTATCATAGTACGTAAGTGCTTAAGAGAACATCATAGTAAGGGAATTTATGAAGTGTTTTTGTGTTAATTTACCTTAACAATGTGGCCCAAATCAACTTCAGATACATTTTTATAATTTGTTAGACTATTCTCCATTGATTTTAGAACCCTGTGAAGTTCTTTGAGGTGACCCCATTTTGGTTGGGCTATGTTTCCTGCATATTATAGAGAAAAAAAAAAAGAACATTTACTTCATGGAAATTTGATGTTTGGTTAAAAAAGGAAAACAAAAATGATAACTCAAGATGAAAATAAATGCAATTACCAAATTCATCGAGAGGAGCATCATAATCATATGTCGTAGTAATGTATGGACCACCAGCTGTTCTACCAAAATTAGTTCCGCCGTGATACTGAAAGAAAAAAAAAAGTTATATGCATACAAAAGAAATGTTATTATCTTTCTATAATCAAGTTATTTCATGAGAGTAATTATCTTTCTAATCAATAACATAAATAGTTTTCAAAAGAATTCACCCGATATTGATAAGCAATATGTTTGCGAATCTTACTAAATAACTAATGTAATTATATTAAAAGAAATAATGAAATAAATGTTTCTGTGTTAGAATTTATTTACAGTACATTCTCAATTATTCGTAATATAGGAAAGTATGAGATTACTGTATGAGTAAGTGAAGTAAAATTAACGTCATAGCAAAAGTATTTTTACAATATAAAATCTTAATATTTGTGATTTGTGTAGTGAAAATATATTTTATCCCAAAAAAACTTTATAAATACAATAGATGAAGATTTATAATTTGGAGTTGGATATATTTACCATATAGTAGTTTTGGAAAGTGCCACCAGTTTGAAAAAACCTAGCTACAGCATAGGCAACATCTTCAGCAGTTCTGTGTGGATCTTTGCCACCCCAATTCTTGAACCTGAAAATTGCAAAACAAATTTAATAAGGCAAATATTTTTGAAGACCAAAATGTTGACCTAATATGTTTAAACCTACCAGCCAACCCAATTTTCAGTCCACATCTTAGGGCTGTTAGGGTTATTGGGCTTGAAGTCATGACAATACCAACCATTGCAAGTATTGATCTAACATTGAATCACATGAAAAAAAATTAGCTTTAACCATTCAAGAAAAAAAATAAAAAATGAGAACCACATAAATAATAAAACGTACCATTGGTTGAGGGGCATCAGATTGTTGGCACATGATCCATGGAACATCAATGTTGTAGGACTCAGCCAACTTTGCACACCAATTTACATAAGCTTTTCCAGCGTCCCCATAGCTTGACATCACATTCCCATATTCATTCTCAATCTTTTTCATATATCATTCAAAATCAATTAGTAGATGCATAGTTTCCAGATAACACAACAAATTTATATTTAAAACTTTTATACAAGGTACCTGAGAAATGGATATTAAAAAATGAATGAATTAATAAGGTACCTGAGAAATAATTATGGGACCTCCTTGAGAGGCAAACAATTTCTCTTCTCTGACCATGTCCACAATGAGAGTGGTGAAATTTTGCATGGCATTCTATCAATTCAAATTTAATTAAAGAAAAGTAAGATATAAGCTTGTAAAAGAATTCCCAAAAATATAATCGGAAACTTTTATATAAAAAAAATAAATAAAAATAGTACCATGTAGACTTGATTTGCCGTCCGAATCTCAACACCAGGTAGATTGTAAACCCACACGGGAATCCCTCTAATCAAATGAAAATTTCATAATTAGTTAAAAATGTTTTTAGGTAACTAAAGTAGAAGGGTGGATTAGTGATAGTATATAGTAATTAAAGCAAATGGATTAATTACCCATAATCCCATTCGGCACAGACATAGGGACCAATACGAAGAACAGCATAAAGACCTTCGTCTTGAATGGTCTTCAAAAACCTGATGAGATCGTTTCTGCCACTGAAATCATATTGACCTTGAACAGCTTCATGTGCATTCCAAAACACATATGTTTCAATAGCATCTATCCCTCCTTCTTTTGCTTTCCTTATCAAATCAGGCCACATCTAAAATGCATAAAAAAAATGTTAACAAATAATCATCATATAAACAATGGCATTGATATGAAAATAAAGAATAGTGTTGAAGTGTTGATCAACCCCTGGTGTGCTTCTTGGGTAATGAATTGATCCAGATATTAGCACCCTCCTCTTCCCATCAATTTTTATGGCTCTTCCATCATGGCTCACTTCAACACCACTGATAGTGTATAGCAATAAGCTCAGAAAACAAGTGAACACAAAAGCTTTCAGAGGACCCATAGCCATCTTTTTGTAGAGTTCCAATTTGGTTGTGAATTTCAGAGAGTGTAGCTCTCTTTATATAAAGCAATTATTATGCTGAACTTTAAATTATTACTTATCCCTTTAATTAGGTTTATCTTTATCTTATTAGTCAGTTACATAATCTTACCTATAATTTATCTGTTAAATTATATCAGTTTTTATTTGCAAACAAGGAGAAAACAGATTCCTGGAAGCTTTGACTTGTTATCATCACTCCTTTTACACACCACAACAGTAATCTTAAATTAGTGAGTTTCAATTTTAACAAAATTCTGTTCTTGTTAAAGTCATGATTTTCAAATTTAAAAGGCTAAGAAGTAGAACAATTCATAAGAATCAAAACTATAACACATCTATTTTATCAGAATAAATAATTTGTTTAAAAAACCATTACGCTTTTCTTATATATGAATTTTTGTTTTAAGTAAATTATTTAAAATGTTTCCATGTGTTCAACCATTTTGCTGCACAAAGGTAGGTAACAGCTTTCTTTATATATATAAATATGGTGTGAAAAATAAAAGTTATCTAAATAGAATTTGAACCCAAGATCACCACAAAATAACTGAACTTGTAACTTTGTTTAGATCTGTGTGGGATGAGTTGTTAGTTTTTAAATCCAATTTTCATTGAATTCTGGTTTTTAATTCTGCTGCACCTGCGTTAAAAAAAGTGAACGAAATCTAGTTTCTGAAAAAACTAATTTTGGAAAACCTAGTTTTACATACAATAGCTATTGTGACATTTGGAGAAGGAACATATTAAATTCTTGAGGACACTTCTAACAATATCTATAAATATTTTTTATATCAATTCTACTCAAACTAATTTGAAGATGGAATACAAGATTTGCTTTCTTACCCTACTTTCCAATTAATAGTATCTTTGTGAATTATTGAAGCAAAATATATATATGTGATGAGATTTTCTAATATTACTACTAATAATAATATTAATAATTATATTAATATTAATAATATGAATGACAGTATCAATAATATATAATTTCAATTTTTAATATTAATTATATTTTCAAATCGTTCCTAATAAAAGCGAAAATCTGATGTTGTATTTTGGTAAAATTTTTCAATTTCGCATGTTAAATACCTCTTGGTTTCTCGGATGTATTAATGAAATCCCTGTTTTTAGTAAACACCCAACTTTTAATGTGTGAACTCAATATAGTTGAGAAATTAAGTGACATAGTTTGAAGATAAGAATCTAAATTGAAACCTGATATTTTGAATTTGTTTGAAAAGAATTTGAAATCTTAACTTTTATTATCGACCTATCTATTATGTTTTCTGTATAGTTTGAAGAACTACTGTTTAACATCTTTTAACTTTTCTTTTTTTTTTATCAAATTGTGTGCTTTTAAATTAAAGGATAATGATTCTGTGTTTCGAAAAACGTGGAATTTGGTTTTTTTACTGATTTTTTTTTTTTTTTGCCCTGTGTTTTTTAAATTATCTAATTTAGATATTTCAAAGGATTTTTAATATATTTGAAAATATAAAAATTAGTATAACTTAGATGTACATTAAAAGAACAATAAATAAAAAATTTAGTGTACTTTAATAAACATGATGCCTGTTCATTCTCCATTGAGAATATATCTTGGAAAGATGCATTTTTTCTGTAAAAACAAAAAAAAAAAATACAGGCGGAATTTTTTATGTTTTTGAAAAATTTAAGGTATAAAGTATTTGTTTAATGAAATTAATTATTCACACTAAAATTAAGGTACAAACAATTTAAAATATGCATATATATCTGTTAAAATATCATTATCTCAGTTTTTTTTTTTTTTGCAAAAAGAAAAAAACAGATTCCTAGAAGCTTTGACTTGTTATCATCACTCGTTTTACAGTTAGTTTATACCACAACAGATATTTTAAATTAGTGAGTTTGAATTTTAACAAAATTCTGTTCTTGTTATAGTCATGATTTCAAAATTTAAAAGGCTAAGAAGAACAATTCATAAGAATCAAAACTAAAACACATCTAGTTTACGAGAATAAATAATTTGTTTAAAAAATCATTACTCTTTTCTTATATGATTTTTTTTATAACTTGAACTTCAGAATTGATATCCATAATATATTTATTTTAAGTAAATTATTTAAAATGTTTCCATATCTTCCAAAAAATTTATATATATATATATATATAAATGGTGTCAAAAATAAAAATTATTTAAATAAAATTTGAACAAAAATCAGTCATACTGAACTAGTAATTTTGTTTAGATCATATATTAAATAATATCTAATATATATCATTACATGGGATTTGGTTTCTGTATTCCGAAAAAAATGGAATTCTGCATTTTTTACGGTATTTTCTTTTCGCTGTGTTTTTAAATTATCTGATTTAGATATTTTAAAGCACTTTTAATATATTTAAAAATATTAAAATTAGTATAACTTAGATGTACAATAAAAGAACAATAAAAAAATTAGTAAAGAAGTTAGAGTCGAAAAATCACATTACTATAAGACATATATAAAATTTGGAGAGACAACAAGTTAAAAGAAATATATACTAATTCATTTACCTTTACAAAGACCTAAGATTTAACTATATTTTATTTTTAATACATGATACTTTAACATTTTATTTATTATCAATAAATTAAAATACTCACAAATTCTTCTCTTATTTATTTTTATTTTCACCATATTTTCTTTAACCTAAACAATCTATTTTTCTACTTATTTTTTCTCATTTTCCACTTCATTTTTTTTTTTATTTTAGTCTCTGATCCAAGCAAAGTGGTGTCATCAATGGTGAGCTTTGTGGTTTTATATCACGCTCTGTGGAAGAAGATTAATTGAAGAACAACCATCATATATGGCCTCATTTAAGTTAAATTATTTGTACATTAATTTTGGTGTGAAGAATTGATTTCATTAAACAAAGACTTTATAACTTAAATTTTTCAAAAACGTCAAAATTCTTGTACGTTAATTTTAGTGTGAAGGATTGATTTCATTAAACAGAGACTTTATACCTTAATTGTTTCAAAAACATCATAATTCGGCCATACATTTCTTTTACACAAAAATGCATCTTTTCTAGACAGATTTTCAATGGAGAATGAACTGGCATCAAGTTTATTACGTTGCCGCCCTACATTTATATTTATCTATTAAGATTATTTTATTACAATAAAACTATTTTATTCTAATTAAAATAACTACATAACTTCTTATTTATTTATTTCTAATTTCATTTATGATAAATATCATTGTAAATTAATTAAAAATATAAAATAAACAAATTATTATCAGTAAAAGATTAATTAATATAATTTTGAACATTATAAACATAAATAAATAGAAACCAATAGTTTCTGTTCTATCTCTATTCTCTCTGAACATAAGTAGCTACCATGAGTGCCACCGAATCACCACCTCAAATTTATCTTCAACTATGACTCATCAGCAGTTCTGCATGCACATATTCGTTGTACAAAAATTCTTACACGTGTTCATAAGTGTCAGTTATTTATTTACTTTATGACTCAATTTTCAATTCTTAATTAAAAATAAAAATGTGAATGGGTCGGCACAAAATCTATATATATTAGATAGCTGGCAGACAAAGAAAGGTAAAGGAGAACCCTATCTCCTTATAGAGGAGTTGCTTATTGCATCTCCAAGTTCATCATTCCTCTGCTCTAACTACTAGGTTACCAAAATTGCCCCCTCAGTCTCATGGAATCTACACTTTTTTTCTACATGCATAAATATCTGCACTGTGAAAGGAAAAGGGAAAACTTAGATAATAACATAGTTAATGAAAGATTTAGAGTTTTTCTTTTTTCAACTTAAATTTTAAATTTCTCTTTCATTATCCCTCTATTTAAAAAAAATAGTGGTAATCACAATATGATTTCCTTTATTATTATAATAAAAGTAGTAAAACTAAAAATATGTATAAAAAATAATAAGATGAAAAAAAAATATTATACAAAGAGTTAGACTCTACATAAATTTTAGGTGATTTTTCACAAAATCTATCTAATAACATAAGCCACTAAATATTCTATAAGCTTAATTAAATAAGACTAAATACATTGTAACAGAATAGACACCTAATTCGAAAATAAGATTAATTTTAGAATATATCAATATGATAATTGGATGTAGTATGTGTGGACATGGCAAGACAATTTTGAATTATTTGATCATTTAGTCATTATTAAGTTGACCCACACATTCTCAATATGGTTTTGAAACCAAAATTTTTAAAGTTTTCATAGATATAATATGTTGACTAATATAGAAAAAGATGTTAATTAAAAGATAATCATAGTTTGATAAAGCACTTACATAAGTATAAAGATGAATATTCAAGCTCCAACTATTGTACTTAATACAACTATTATTTATAAAAGTTTTTCCTATAAAAATGATTGAGGATTCTAAGTGATTATACATGAATTTTTTTTTTGTGTATATAATATTTTTTTGGTGATTGATACATGCTATAGAAAATTAAAAGGAAACTAATATTTTGTAATGTGTTAAATCATAAAATTATGTTCTAGACAATTTATAGAAAATGAATTTCATGTGTAAAACTTTTATTATGAGTATTTGTAGATAATATCAATTTTATGGAGAGTTTTCTTATAATCACATGCAAACAATTTTTTGTTGTAAGACCATCAATAATATTTTATACTCGAAAAAGACATAAATAACTCAATGTTAAAAGAATTTTTATACTTTCTTTTAAGAGATAAATAAACAACCAAATGATTCTATATACTCGTATAAGTCACGAATGATAATATATAATATTGCTAATCAAATTTGATTAGTTGAACTCTTTACTATTTGTAAGAAAAAAAAATTACATGTAGTTTTATGTTCAAGTTCTTGATTATTTTAACTAATTACACAATATTTGTAAACTACTTTTAAATTATTTAAACCCTAATTGAATATCTAATTGATGATCTATTATAAAAAAAAATTATAGCCATTTTACAAGTTTTATTCAACTTTTTAAAATTAAAATATTATTTCATACTATACAATCATTATTACCATGTTGTCATGTTTAATTTAATTTAATTAATTTTTTTATTCCTATAAAAAAATTTAATTAATTATTATAAAAGTAATTAGTTAACAATAATTGAAGAAAGTGATAGGACTAGTAGGATATTTTTTAATTTAATTTAATCAAAATTTTGTAGGAATTTTCTTTTATGAATGTATTTGATGGTAATGATGAAGTTTTAATAACTTTTCATTAAATATTTTGATATAAACCACATATTATAATTTAATA
>Ga0099824_1003074_pt1 | contig 24387 bp, 13 predicted proteins | sample SiratrowhiteBW_FD_76837 | JGI IMG/M metagenome (GOLD analysis project Ga0099824, IMG submission 76837) | Root nodule microbial communities of legume samples collected from California, USA - Siratro white BW | ecosystem: Host-associated > Plants > Roots > Nodule | place: USA: California...
AATAAACAAAAATATTATAATAAAAAAAAAAAAAAAAATAAAAAAAAAAAAAAAAAACAAAAAAAAAAAAAAAAAAAAAAAAAAAAAAAAAAAAAAAAAAAAAAAACTCTTCATAGTTATTCAGTAGTATTAAGTAAAAAAAAAACATTTTTTAAGAATAAAATAATTATTATAATAAATTTATATAATAATTATGAAACCTTTTACATTATCATCCATCTATATTTGAAATTAAATATAGGACTGGATGCTTAAAGAATTGAAACTAACATGTCTTGGTTATTGCTTCATTGTTTCAATTTGATTTTTTCGAATTTTAATATTATTATTATTAATCAGTTTCACTGATTCCTAAGAACAAATAATTACTCCAACTTTGCCCATCTCATGTGTATCATTAACTTTTTTTAATTTAACCATTTAGTTTAATAGCGTTTAAGTATTGTTATCTTCAATCTAACATATTTCTTTGAACTTTTAAATGGGCTTCATAAGTCATAGGTCCAATTAAATTACTTGAGTAAAATGCGTGAAGTGTAGTAAATATCTTTATACATTATAATTTCTTACATATAAAAAAATTGGAAAATCACAAAAAAGAAATCTCACACCTTTACATTTGTAACTTATTTTATGTTGTAAATATATCTTTTAATTTTACAAAAACATATCCACTAATGCTTTATCACCAACCCTTCACTTAGATAATTCATTTGCAATTTGAATCTCAATAAGATATATTAGGAAAAGTGTACTTTTTGCAACATTATTTATTTTTTTAATAAATTGTTTCATCTTATAGATATTTTTTGTTTTCATCTAATTATTTTTAAATTTGATTTCGCTTTTAGAAAAGTCACTTAATACATGTTTTAATTATTTAGTTAAACTTTTAATAAAAGAATATAAGAAGTTTGAAGAATGTTGACTAATATGAATATTAATATTTAAAATGAAGATGTGAAAATGGGTTGAGGTCACCTCATCACTAATTTGGGGAGGCGGAATTATATTTTCAGTTCGGTAACCACCAACCCCATTGGAGAGACTAGTTTGTTTCAAAATTAAAATTAAAATCAAAGAATATTTTAAAATATTAACTTTTTTATTTTATTCACTTATAAGATATAACTTCTGATTATTAATCACAATTAAGTAATTTAATAATTTATTTAATTTGATATGTTAATTAATCAATTAAAGTTTTAGAAAATAGTTTACATGATTAAGTATGTTTTTAAACAAAAATAAAAATAAAATATCAAAAAACTTGGTAGTCTAAGTTAAACCTTTGAACCGCCTAACCATTTTTAGAACTATAAACGTCTTAGGTTAAAGGTCTCACATAGTAACCATGACATGTTTGTCTCGCAGTAAGTGGATTTTTTTTTTTCTTCTTGGGGTTAAAGGGAAACGATTGGGAATGGTATTCTTGAATCTCCAAGTGATGCACAACATGATGACGTTGTTAATGGACTTGGAAGATTGCAAGGGGAAATCATTATATTGGGAAGTGATTGTTGTGAGAAAAAGGTTTGTCTTCCATTGCAGCAAACAAAAAGAAGAAAAGGAACACATAGATTATGTGACAAGGTTGGTGTCAATAAGATAGGACCCCAACTTATATGTTTCACCAATATGAAAGAAAAAAAAAATAAAATTATACTGTCTAGTAACTAGAATTGAATGCTTCACATTTTGCAAGATTGCAAATATTATTATACTAGAGAGTAACTTGCAGAGGAAAGTTCTACAAAGTAGTTATGGTGTACCATGGTCACAAGCTCTACCAAAGGGAAGATTCAATGCATCTGGACACCAATTTGAGATTAGTTGAATGTAGTCTGAATTCCATGCAACAAACTAGATTACTACCTGTGACTGTTGGTTTTTATGGAAAGTCACACGCAGCAGCCAATTTTGTGCATGAGATCAGAGAGAGAACAGATAAGTTTGATCTTGATCGGGATATAGATGAGACGTGTCAAATTGGGCTTTTTTGCTGTAGTGATAATTCAGAAGGTCGATCATTTATACTTGTCTAAGGCTCACTTAATATTTTAAAATTTATATGTGATTGTTTAATTTATGATTATTAAATTTTAAGTTTTTCATAATTTTTCATACTACTAATTGAGTTTTTGTTAATATTTCTTTTTATATTTTTCATTTGAGTTTATATTATTTAATCTTTTTGTTAATTAGGTGACATTATTCTTATCTTATTTAATCTTCATGTTTAATTGTTGTTTGTCTTTTATGTGTTGGGATTTTGTAATAAATATAAAATGATATTACTGTATGTATAAAAAGAAAATTAATTCTAATTGTTTTAATTAAAAATATGTTAAATAACAAGATTATCATGTTTTCTATAATTTTTACATCATTTATTGTCAATACAATTCTTGAAGTAAAATAATCTATGCATTTTTAAAGTTGGCAATATAGAGCACAATCCTAATTAACTCCAACTATAGATTCATGAACATACAATAAGAATGAAAAAAACTCTGTACAACTCAAAATCATGAGAATAGGAAAGGTCAATTCGCAAATTCTAAAATTAAATTTTTATTATCACATTTTTTAAAGATTCATTTCCAACTAAAGTTTTGAACAAATTAATTATTAATCAGTTAAATTAATTATATAAATTAAATAAAAGTATTATTCAAACTAATATGTATTTAATTATTAAATGAAGATTAAATCGATTCTTGACATATAAAATCAGAAATACTGTTGTAAAGTATAAAATCAAAATTAGAGTAAGAAAAAAATTAAAAGTTTTAAATAATTAGTACAAAATTCAATTCCATTCGTTTGATTTGTATAAATCGATTCTTAATAATAAATTCTTTAAAAATAAGAAAAACTAAATAGATTCATAAAAGTTGAGAGAAAAAAATGAATAGTCAAAATAAAAGTTAAAATAAAACAAAAAAATATATTAAAAAACAAATCTTAAAATTAAACAAATTATTTATGTGTTTCTTTTATAACACATTTAAACTACACAAATACCGTGTAATTTAAAGTAAATATAAATCTAAATATAAACCCTAAATAAATTTAAAATTCCAATTAAAAAAAAGATAAAAATACTAAAGAAAAGAAAAGATGATTTTCAAACGTGACATAATGCGACACTATATTAGCAACTATAAGTAAAAACAAGTTAAAAGAAAACAACAAAGTAATTTATTAACTAAAATGCTCTACTTCTGAGGACAATGAAGACATTGATCGTAAAAATTATTACCCAACTCCTAATTTATGTAATTTCTCATATTGTAAAATATTTAATATATTAATTGGAGACCAAACCTTTATACTAGTTCTCATAATAGATAAAATGGAAATTTTAATACTAAAAAATATTTTAAAAAAATAAAAAAGATGAAAATAAATACAATAAATTTAAACGATAAACGGAGAAATTAAAAAAAAATTTAAGAATCTTAAATGAGAAATACAAAAATTGAAACAAAATGATATATAAGTGAAATACAGATTGTTAGAGTTAAAAGAAAAAAAATATTAGAAATTCAACAAGAAACAAACAAGATATTTTCCTAAAATATTTCAAGTTTTCTAAATAAATAAATAAATCTATCTTCAAAAATTTATGATTCAAATACAATATTTACTCAAGTTTATCTTGTTTCAACTTTCACAGCAATATAATCCTGTACGCAACTCTAATTAATGTAATCTTTAACCTAATTTTATATAGGATTATGTGTCACAAATTATCAACTACTTTCCTTCTCGGGTAAATTTTGATTTATATTTTAATGCACACGTATATACACATAGTTATTTTATTCATCAAGTCTCAGTAATATTTAATTTATATTTTTTTATTTTAATCTTATCCATTATATTTTCATTAACTTTGTTTTTTTATTTCTTTTAAATATTTTTTTATTTTAATAGGGAAATTTTGTTTATTTAAACAATTAATAACGATAAACTTTTTTTTTTCAATAATCTCAAACATTGTTTTTATTTTTGTAGTTATTTTTTTCCTTGCTTAAATCATAATATAAATTGATTTTTATAAATTTAAAGTATAAGTTATATGTTTAAAAGTATTTATTCATTTTGAATTTTAATCATAATGTAATTTATATATAAAGTTGTAAAAATATTGATTTAGTATGAATAATTGTCATTATTGTAGGAGGGTAGCTCAAGAGCAAAGATATACCCGTGGTGTTTCTAAGAATTTGAAGAAGATAAGTGTGATAATAATAAATGGTATAGGATTTAATGTAAATGTAATTAGGAAAATGAACTTGGACGCTTTTAGGAATTGGGTTCAGGAAAGAATGTGGTCATTTGGACCACATTTCGTGTGGCAATTAAACTAAGCCTTTACCGTTGATACAACCCAAAAGTTTGTTTCAAACTCCACCGCGTATAAATACATGGGAGGAAATAGTTTCCCTGTTCTCATTCTTACTCCATCCACCTTCTCTTTTGTCGTTTTATGTACACATCATTTCAACCAACACCCCCACCTTATATACATTATATACATTATCCCGTATTTTCACTTTTTTCTGAACAAAGGAAAAGACAAGTATTGAGAAATGGGAAGGATTCCGGTGAGGTTTGAGAGGGTGGCCGCCGCCTTTCAAGCTGACATCGCACGTGTGAGGCCATGCGAGAGCGGCATAACTGAGCACGCGCCGGAGGAATTGGCTGATTTGTCGGACCTCGTGAAATCGTTCATGGAGAGGGAGGGAGAAGAAGAAGATGCGGTTGGTGTTGGTTGGGATGATGGGGATGAGGATTTGGAGTGGTTTGATTCTGAGAAGAGGGAGATCCTTCAAAGAATATTCGGTGGCGATGATGATGCCAAACAACTAATTAGGAGAGAAGTTGAACATGCATTGGAACTTGTTGGGGAAAACAAAAATTCATCACCCCAGTTTAAATCACAATTGCTGTCTCATCTGAGGGAGAAAGGTTTTGATGCTGGTGAGTTACTAATTCATCTTTTAGTTGCAAATACTACTAATTATATGCTTTTGTTAAAGCTTAATTTGTATGTTTTGGGGAATCGAAATAGCCAAATTGAAATTAACAAACTTACCTTTGTTTAGTTAGAAAAAGATTAAATTTTGTCCATTGGGTCATGTACTAAATTTTGATGATTTTTTCCTTTAGGGCTTTGCAAATGCAAGTGGGAGAAAAACAGAAGTTTCCCAGCTGGTGACTATGAGTACATAGACGTAAATTTTGCAGGAGATCGATACATTGTTCAAATCTCCCTTGTAGCGGAATTTGAAATAGCTCGTCCCATAAACCATTATTCTTCGTTACTTGACGTCTTCCCTCTAATATTTGTTGGTAGATTGGAAGAGCTGAGACAGGTTGTGAGGCTAATGTGCAGTGCTATCAAGAGCTCTATGAAAAGCATAGAGATGTATGTACCTCCATGGAGAAGAATTGAGTACATGCAAGCAAAGTGGTTTAGTTCCTTTACAAGAATAACTGACGAGGTTGCAACTAAAAGGACATCATCGTCTTTATCCAGTACCAGGTGTGTTGGATTTGATGCAAGACCACTGAAATCCTACTACAATTGTAGGGATGATTACGTGAGTAAACCTGCATTCAGAGTTTGTCTTTTGACCAATGCATCTTATGCTCACGGCCCTGGGATGTTATTGTAGTCAAATTGTGGTGCGTGAGCCTCTGATTGGTGCTGACAAATGACTGAGTGAAGTGACTTAGTTTTTTTCTTTTAACCAGGGGATAACAGTTTGTTAAATGGGTCCAGAGCAAAGAATCTAAGTTCTTTGTTAAATCATTGTAATTTGTTTTGTAAAATATGTTGCTTGCCATCCAATTGAAAGAAAATTTGATAGTTAAAACCAAAGGAGTGTTTGGTAGTTCGGTTAAAAAAAAAACAAATGTTTAAGGGTGGGGGAAAGTTTTTGAAGTTCTGAAAAACCAAATACATTTTGCGTACATTGGACATGGATTTTACATGGATTTTAGATCCCCAAATACGTCTCCTATTTTGTTTCAGAAATTAGTGTATAAAACAGAAGAGGCTTGGTTGCTCTATTTACTTATTGTTTGTTTAATCTCTCGGGATTTTAGTGTGACCAGTTTCATTCAAATACTAATAGTAATAACAAAAAGAAAGCCTATTTGTGCAACATTTCAAGAAGTTGCCAGAAAATTAATAAAAAAATAAATAAAATTTAAAAAAGAAAACCGATTTAATGACACTGGTAAATTTTAAGGCCTTAATATTTTAACTCTACTTGATCTCTCTTATTCAAGTTATGTTAAATTATAAATGATCAAATGTGATATTAGTCTTATAAAATGTAATGAGTTTGTCATTAATTTCCTTGAGAGTATTATTATTTTTTAAAACCTTATAAATGTTACCTTTTTTTTTCTCTCTAAATCTTTAAATTTATTTGATAAAATTAACTTATAAATTAATTGATAATTGATAAAATAGTTTTTTTAACTGATTAGCTCATAGTTTATAGATTTTTAAGTTTTTAACTAATAACCTAGTAGTTTATTCATTTATAAGTATTTAATATTAGTGACTGCTAAACTAATTAATAAAAATAAACAAACTGAATTATTAAGCTAACTAGTAGATATGTTAAATTTTCTAGTTAATCTTATAATATCCATTACTAGTTGTATCTGTAAATAAGTTACTTTGGTAACCTTCACACATAACACAAAATAGTTGTCAAATATACCCCAACTTGTAACTTGGCAAAGTTACAAAGAGTTTCTAAGTTCAATTTATTTCTTTTAGAAAAATATTATATGCTTATATATAAACGATTAAAATTAGAAAAAATATCCTAAAAATTTGCCTCGAATTAATTTGTTTGAAGAAAGGCATGAAAAAAATATCATATGAATGAATTACGAGTTTTATTTCTGATAAACCCTCCGTACATGTGAACATATTTCAATTGAAAAAACACTTCATGTGAACATACCAATATTATAATAAATATATAATGTAATGAAGGGCATGGATGAGCCGAGAGAGATGAAGGCCATAAAGGGCACTGTGATCGTAACAATTACACTATTAAGCAGCACCATTCTGATTCTACTCTTCTCCCCCCAAAACAGCAGGAACCCCTCTTCTCAGCAACCACTACAGCGAGATTCCTCTTCCTTCTCCATGTCGAGGGCGCGAAGCTTTGTTCTGTGGCTTCACGGTCTGGGTGACTCTGGCCCAGCCAACGAGCCCATCAAAACCCTGTTCACTTCTCCCCAATTTAGAGACACCAAATGGTCCTTCCCTTCCGCCCCTTCCGCCCCCGTCACTTGCAACTGTATGTTTTTTCTTCTCTCCATGGAAATTATTTTCTTCTTCCCTACCAATTTTAACCACATCATTACCATTCACCTAATTGGACACTATCGTGTTACGATTTTTGCTCTTTCTTCACAGTCACAGGCCAATCCTTATGATATTAATTTAGGTTTTTAGGAGATCTTGTGTGCTTTCCCGCTCCAAAAGATTGTTAATATATTATTCTTATTTGCTCTTTTTGTAGATGGTTCTGTAATGCCTTCGTGGTTTGACATTCTCGAGATTCCTGTCACAGCTGTAAGTTTAGCTGTCTTCTCTCTCTCGGATTATTTCTTGTATAGCCACTCTCTTTTTCAAATATTAAGTGTGTAAGTGAAAATAATAAATGGTATAACAAGCTATAGCTTTTTCTTTTTTTTAGAATGCTAGGAGATTCTATGTCTCCTTATTTCTCATTTTCTGTATTGCGAAGTGCTGTCAGAATGTAATTCGGAGTACAAATATTGCATTTGGAGTGAATTATATATTCTTTTCATTTAGAAAAATGCGAGACGGTGAGCACTATTATGTTGAAAGCATCACTCGTGTTTTTATCATGGCAGTGCCAACGGTTTACCAAGCTTAAAGAGTGTATTTTTTCCTTTTTTTTTTCGTTTTAGTTCAACTGCTTTGATTCCTAAAAAACTTAGTGCTCTGGCTGAGCAACTTGAGTTATGAAGAAATCACTCTTATCTCGTTCAGGATGATGTTGCCGATCTAATACACTTTTGCTGATCAATGTTCTACTTATTGTCAGGAATCTCCAAGTGACGAGAGTAGTTTACTTAAAGCTGTTCAAAATGTGCATGCTACTATAGACAGGGAAATAGCTGCTGGTGTAAACCCCAACAATGTATTTATCTGTGGATTCAGTCAAGGAGGTCTCTCATTTATTCCGTTGTCTATTTGAGTGTGTCAGTGATCAGCGTATGTGTTTGCTTGTGAAGAGTGTGTCATGCCTGTGTATATAGACTGTTTGCTTATGGTGATATTGTTTTTCAGGTGCCTTAACCTTGGCTAGTGTTCTACTGTACCCTAAAACTTTAGGTGGAGGTGCAATCTTTAGTGGTTGGGTTCCATTCAATTCTTCCATTGGAGAACAAATTACGCCCGAGGCAAAGCAGGTACTAATCCTTAGCAGTGGTAGTAGTACTATTATGTGCCAACCTTAATATTTTTTGTCTACTGTTTCTTTTCTTGTCAAGGTTGGCTATTTTCCGTTCATTTACTTTGAGAGTAATTATTATCATTTCGGATGGGAACATAGAAGATTTGTCACAGCCAATTTGGTTCAGTACCAACTCTCTATTGATCCTAGATTTACTGGAAATATTGAGTTTTCCTTTATCTTTGTTTGAATTTTGAAACAAGATATTTGATGTTTATCCAAACAAAAGTACACCGATCAAGATAGAAGACCACATTCATGGCCATAAATACACACAACAGCTTATATTTCTATTTTTGTTCCAGTATCAAGCTATTGCAGCATTTTCTATTGCTGTAGAATTGCATTACTTAAATTCACGTTATAAAACTCATGCTATTTTCTATCTGTTATTTTTCATATTAGGAATTAGCTGGTGGGAAAAGTTTGTTGCAACCTTTTACGCCAGAGCACTGTAGCCACTTTTTTCTTTTATGCATTACCTGGGGCTCAGAAAAAAGATATGCAAAATATTCATAACAAATCTACTCTCTACTCTTGCCGTTTTTTCGATCAAAATCTGCCGTGTAACAGGTTTTATTCATGAATTAATCCCCCTACTCATTAGATTAAGGGATTTTTGGAGTTCAATTCCCTAAGTCAAAAGTTCCAAAGTCCAACTCCCTATTCATGAATAAATTCAGCAGTGGCAGATTGGCAGATAAAAGCAACTTCATAGGTTTTTGGGTTTGTGAAGGACTTTAGTAAAATGGCAAAACCGTTGACATATATGTTATCAACATCTTGAAATAGTGCATTCCAAGGATTGAAAAATGCTCTTATTTTAGCACAGTACCTGCTCTCCCCATTTTTTTCTAAAACTGTCATTGTGGGGACAGATGCATCAGGTTCTGGATTTGGTGCAGTCTTAGTGCTAGATAAGCACACTGTTGCTTACATTAGCAAATCCTTGAGTCCTAAGCACTAAGCTATGTCAATATATGAGAGGGAGCTTCTAGCCATAGTATACGTTCAAAAGTGGGGAGCTTACCAATGATGCCTAATAATGCTCAGATGGGGCTATTGGAGCAAACCTAACATAGGTGGTCCGCTGATGATAGTATTCAATTACTTATTCAGGAGTTATGTAGGACCCTAACATAACAAGCATCCAAAATACTCTTGGCATAGAGGAGAACTTAGATGCAAAGGCAAATTATTTATTGGTGCCAAGTCTGATCTCAAACTTATAATATTGAAATGGCTACATGACCCATCTACAGGAGGACATTCTGATCAAGATGTCACAACTGCCAGAGTGAAATCTCTGTTTTTCTGGAGAGAGATGGTCAAGGATATCCGGCAACAGTTTGTAAAAAATTGTGATATTTGTCAGATGTGCAAACCTGTTTTGGCTGGTTCCCATGTCTGGATGATATTAGCTTGGATTTCACTGAAGGTTTCCCACCTTCACACGGCAAAGAAGTGATTTTTGTAGTGGTGGATAGACTAAATAAGTATGCTCACTTGTCGTATCACACAACCTTATACTGTAATTTGTAGTGGTGGATAGACTAAATAAATATTTTATGTATCTCAATGGATTTTGGACGATATCATCAAATTACATGGCCTCCCTAGCTCTATCTCTAGCAACAGGGACTCTGGGCTGAATTTTTCCATCCCCACGGAGTTTCTTTGAACAAATCCCACACCACTCCTTATGAAGTGGTTTATGGTCAAACACCCGTATTCATCTGCCTTACCTTCCTGGGAAAACTCACAATTTGGGGTGGAACTCTCTTTTAAGTGCTCGAGAAGTTGTGATCTAATTGCTTCAATTTCATCTTCTCTGTGCCCAAAACAGTATGTCACAACAGGCAGATAAGCATCACAGTGATACAGTTTTCAATGTCGGTGATTTTGTTTATCTGAAACTCCAGCAAATCAATCCAACCCAGACAGATTGAGTTAAGTTTTTTTGGTGATAAGGTCAAATCCGATCTAATCCAACCCAATCTCCTATGAGTTGAGTGACAGGTTTGATAAGTTAAACTCAAGACCCAATTTAATTTAACCTGACGAAAATTATTAAATAATATTAATATTAATAATAAATAGTAATATTATTATTATTCAATTTACAATTATTTTATTAACTAAATGAATATTTTTTTAATATTAAATTATTAAAATTTTCAAATATTTAATAATGTAGTTTATTTAAAAATTTATCCTAAAAATGTAACAAAATATGTTTTGAATTTACGAATTTTAGCAAAAGTAATTTAAAATTTTTGATCCAATTGACCCAAACCAATATGTTGTAGAGTGAATATGATTAAATTGAGTCTAATTAAAAAAACCAACCCAACTTTAGATTTTTCTATGTCAAGCAATTTTTCTACAAGTTGCTACACAAATTTTATGGTCCTTATTCAGTGATAGACAGAATCATATTGGTTGCATATAAACTGAAATTTCATTTAGATTCAGAGATTCATAATGTTCCATGTGTCCCAGTTGAAGAGCCGTATAGACCCACACTCTGTTGTCATTCACTCTTTACTTTTACACTTTCATGAACCATTCACTAAACGGGATCCAGAGGATAATACTGGACAGAAAAATGGTCTAGCAACTGTTAGTCAAATGGAAGAATTTACCTAATGACCAAGATACTTGGAAAATGTACTTTGAATTAATTCCCCTACTCATTAGATCAAGGAATTGTTCCCTAAATCCAAAGTTCCATTTAACAAGCATGGGTGCCTGCCATTGGTTTTTCTCATCGGGGCATGAAGTTGTTGATATTCAATTTTCCTTGGAAGTTGGAACAATGACACTTCACAGTGTTTAACTGTTTATGTCATTAGAATTTAGAACTGCTTATATATGTACTCTGAGCATGACATCAGAATAACTTAGCGTGAGTCGATGGGGTTTTTAATGTCCTTCATTAATACCCAACTGAATTTGCGGAATGCAGCTGTCATTTGTTTTTGCTTTTTGACCTATTATATGTAAATATCTACAGACACCCATACTATGGTGCCATGGAATGGATGATAGAACGGTATTATTCGAAGCTGGACATGCAGGTCCCCCCTTCCTCGAAAAAAATGGTGTTGGTTGTGAGTTTAAGGTAAATTCTATGTTTTCAACAATTCAGTTATTTACCATCATCCACGTTGACATTGTATTGCCACTCGGCAGGCTTATCCTGGTCTTACCCACTCCATAAACAATGAGGAGCTGCGGTATCTCGAGTCATGGATCAAGGCACGCCTACACAGTTCTTCACAATAGTTATTTCAGCCTGGAATAATATAATCTAAGTACATGCTTGTACTTGTGCGGATCCCCTCATCAGTTTATTTATTCTCGTTTTATTCATGGTAATGTTTGAAAGGATTTACATTGACTTAATGTGTGTTTTGTAGCACGTTTCACACACTACTCTTAATTCTTTTTTTTTTTTTGCCTAAACATGTAAATTCTGCAACACATGCGCTTTCATCCTCATGCGTTTGTCCTGGTAGCTGTTTGCGTTACCACGCCCTATTGATGGGTTTGGTTGTGTTTCGAACTTAGATAAAGCACACAAAACTACGACCAAACGGGGTTTGGAGATGTTAATCTGTAGTTTTTGTAATTCATGTTAATTATGTAAGTCCCACACACCAAACCAAACGGAATATTCTATCATGCTCTTTAGCATGTTTTAGTTTTATATTTTGAATGTGAAATCTTACTTTTTGGATGTGTTTTAAAGAAGCTACTTATAGCTTCCTTATCTTAAATGTTGTTTCTTTCTTATCAAATGATTTTCAAATTAGTTTTTAGTGTTAACTAGATTCAGATTAGATCGTTTAAGACGAGGTTGAAATATCAATTGATGTAGTTTAAGATAAATACTAATTTGTTTGGTCATACAGTAAGAAACTGGTTTAAAGCTATTTTGGAATAAAATGATTTTAAATAGCTCTTAAGTTAAACGAAGAGTTTTATATTGAATTTATTACTAATTTATTCTTGAAACATAAACTATTTTAAAATCAATTTTCAACTGGTTAATTTTGGAAACGCTTATCCAATTGGTGTTAGCCTTAACTATCTTCTCACTTTTTTTCTCTTTTCTGGTTTTTAGCATTTGGATCAATTTACTTTAAATAGAGATCTTTGCTTTTTACATAATTATTGTTTATGAAAACATGGGCAATAATAATCATGGTTATGAGTGATGAATGGGACAGATTATCCGTGAGTTGAAATTGAGCGTAAATGTTGGAATTTGGAACTTTTCTGAAATTAGACGGTGTGGCGGTGAATAATTCACTCAAATTGAGAAATTGAGCAGAAAAATGCGAAAGCATGTACTAAGTAGGAGTGGTTCCCTGATGACTAAGAAGCACACCCCACCTACAAAAAGCACTGCTCTCTGAATGCATCAATCCATCCAATGGTTTTTTTCCTTGAGTAGCAACTTGGTAACTCTCTTTGTGCAGCATATGTTCTGCCTCTTCTCTCGGGGGGACCAATTCACATGCCAATTACTATTGTATTATCATTGGTTCGACCAAACAAATCCCTCTTGAGCACACTATAATTTAAGAAGCCCTTATAGAGCAAGTGCGGGATCTTACGATATAGTAGTAGTATGAAGCGTTGGTAGAAGATAATTTTGATTTTGTGGGTGTGGGTGGTGTTGGTCCCTAGTGAGTGGGGTTTAGTTATGATGGAAGCTATGTAACGCCAATTTATATGGTTTAAAGAGTGTAGGTAGGGAAGAGATGGGATTGGGCAGGGGGGTTCACTCTGGAATAAATGATAATGAAGACAGATGAAGCACATGACACATATCAAGCACCCGACACATATCAAGCACCCAATTTTTTTCTAACAAATCTTATGCCAATAATGTTCCAAGCATCCAATGCCTTTTCATTTCATGTACCTTCCACATACATTTCATAATTTACCTTTTTGATAAAACGCCATGCATATTTTCTTTTTCTGTTGGAGTTTTTAGATGATAATTGACAATCTCATAACTTTTAGCGGTCTTCGAAAATCCTTGATAAGGAAGAAGGTCCAGATTGAGATTATTTTTAATTTAAAATCATAATAAATTTGTAAATCTTCTTATTTATATTATTTAATTTTTTTCATTTTTATTAAGTTGTACTCATACTTAAATATTATTTTTACTTGAGACGTGAAAAAGTTTTATTTTTTTCATCACATATATGTTCGTTGTATCAGAAGCCGTTCTAATCTTAATCTAGATAGGGAAAATAATTGTTAAAAACAAACATTCTAATCTAGATCAAAAGAATAATTATAAAAAGTATTTCGATATTCAAGTCAATGTTTTGATATCGAACTAAAATTATAAAAGTTTTATAGATATCTTTAACACTACTCCAATTTAATTGGTTTAGATATTGTCATAAGATAACTTTTATAGTTATTAGTAAAAATTTAGTATGATCTGCTATCTCATATAACTTTTATAGTTATTATTAAAAATTTAATATGATCTGATATCTTGATAACTGTCTTGATTGATAAATGTTGTTATGTTTTTAATAAATATATTGTATTATAAGTTTTTTCATAAAATATATTTTTTCTGTACTTGTTATATAATTTCAATATTATTTATTAAATTTTTTTTTCTAATAAGACAAACTTTAGGTAATTATATAAGAAATTCATAACTCAAACTTTAACAAAAAAATATTATTTTTATCATTACTGTAGCATGTCTTCCGATTAGACACAAATTCATAACTTCTTTTGAAGAAGTTATACAGACATTATTGTAACATGTCTTCCGATTTTGAAGTGAAAAAACGAATTTGCACTAAAAAAGAGTAATTAATATTATTTCCTTTAAAAAGTCTTTTACGTTACTCGCAGTAAAAATTTGATATAGAAAAATAAAAAAGAAAAATGAAAAGCCCAATTAAATAATATATGTATTTTAAAAATAATGTATTTACATAAATAACATTAATCAAAATTGATTATATTTGAGATTAATATATATTATTTATTTTTGAAATTGGAAAAGATACACCAAATGATTACGGTGTGAATAGTAGATTTTGTTAGAGAAAACGACGGTAAAGCACAGTCACCAACCGGTCAACCGGTCTCTCACTGCGCATTCCAATGGTTTATTTGAATTTTAATTCAAATCTACGTATTCTTTGGACTCAGAGAGGAAAAAATAATGCCAATTCAAACAAAATCATTTACTTTATTTCTCTTTTTATTTTATCAATAAAATAAAGTTTTATTTTATAGAAACTCACCTCAATTTTAATAAAAAAAACTCAAATCTTTTAAATAAAGCATCGAATTTATATATTGTGAATAAAAATAACTTGATCATGAAAAGAAACCTTATTACAGCTGGTCAATTATTATTTTTTGATAAAAACTAGCCGTTCATTGTGTATAAATACGATTACTATGGAAAAAAAATGTTTAAAAAGGTACAGTTTCATTCATATATAGAATTTTGAACTTTTGATACATGCTGTATGGTCATAGTCAACTGAAAGTCTGCACAAATATATTGTCATATTTGCGTATGTTTAACAGTAACAGTATAGTCAGTCAGATTAAAAAAATAAACAGTATAGCTACTTAGTTTTTTAGTGTATATATATATATATAAAATAAAAATAATGGTAAAAAGAAGTTATACTAGTATTTTTCTTTCTAATCAGTGAATTATGAACATTTATGACTATTTTTTCTTGTTCTTTATTTTGAAAATTCGACCTTTCTACAAAAAAGTTTGCGCGTGGATGTATAAAACTCAAATTCAACACGTAAATTTTGATACTATTTTGTTGGCATTGCAATATGGAAATTTCGAAGGAAGGACTTTTTTTGGTGAATTTATTTTAATCATATTTTGTAATTTTAATCGATAATGTAAATTTGAAACATGGTAATTAAGTAAAGTACCTTTGTTTTTAAATAAATTAAAATGTAATTCATGTAACCTAATCCATTACTATAATTGAAAATCGACTAATATTTTCATTTATGCTATTCTCAGTATAAAATGGATGGAAAATTTATCTTCACTGTACCTTCAAATTCAATTGGTACCATCCGCTGCTTTAGCATATTCTTCTTTTATATTTTTATTTAAATAAAAAATATCATATTGGATTAGCATACAAACAAATATTTAAGCTCCGGAGAGTCTTGGTCCCATGAATTTTTATTTTTCAATATACATATAAAAAAATGTTTTTATTAAAAGATTGGAATAAATAAGAAATATAATTTTTTATTTTAGAAAATCTTTTATAGTTTTTAGTACCTCAATAATATTATCTTCTCGAAAATTTTATTGTGAGATTCTAACGTGTTCCTACTTTCAAGGACAGAATCAAGAACTAGATACTGTCCAAATCCTAGAAATTATATACCATAATTTTTTATGAATTATGTCCTTTGGTTTTTCCATTATTTGAAGCAAACTTAAAATGCAGCCAAATCTTTTGAGAAATGTTTCAGTTTAAATTTTGCATATCAGAATGTTTGGTAGACATTAACTCCATCAATCCACTCTTCAGTGGTTGTCCTCTGCAGACAGAGAATCAATTCACTGTTTTGATTTTCTTATCAATTATTGCTATTGGACTAAAAAACTATAAATGATTAGTAAATTAATTAGAACAAAAACTGGTTATTACAGTGTTAATTACATAAACAGATTTTGAATAAAAGGTAATTCCAGAATAGGAAGGCAAAAAACCCTAATGAAAGTATGTGACTTGGGGTAGTTGCAAAGCATACCAACTTGGAGAAAGAGATAAACAGAGTAATTAAGTCCCCAAATGTCGAAGCATGGACAGGGACAAATCAGAGGCGTGCTGCACAAATCACAACCGTACAATTCTATACGGCTCGGTTGCACCAAGACCCGCGCCGCACCCGATTATTTTCCTTTTCATATTCACATTCTCTCTCTTAATAGTTAATAGTAAATTGAAGAGAATCAGAATAATAATAAAAGCTCATCAACCCTTCAAAGCTCAAACTTTTGTTCTCTTCTTTCTCTCTCTTTCTCAAACAATGAAGAAGCTCTACCGTAAAGGAACCGTCCATCCCTCCCCCTCTTCCTCTCCGCCGCCGCCAACTATCTCCGACCACCTCTCCTTCCTCCCCGCCACCATCCTCACCCTCACTCTCTCCCTCTCCCCGGAGGACCGAGAAGTCCTCGCCTACCTCCTCTCATGCTCCTCCTCCAACAACCACAACAACAACAACTTCTCTAAGAACCACAACCACCACCGCCGGAACCCTAAGGTGGTCGTTGACGGCGATCACGCTCCCCTCTTCAACTGCTCCTGCTTCCGATGCTACATGAGCTACTGGGTCCGCTGGAACTCCTCTCCCAACCATCAACTCATCCACGAAATCATCGACGCCTTTGAAGACTCTCTGACCCACACAACGAAACCCTCCAGAAAGGATAAGAGAAACAAGAGGGGCTCCAAAACCAAGCCTTCCGAGTTGACTCGCTCCGAGTTTCACTCTTCGCCGTCCGAAGCACTCCCGGAGGGGAGCAGTAATGGCGGCGGTGACGGCAGCGAGGTTGAAGTTGGTGAAGGCGGTGACGGGGGTGGCGATGAGGAGAAAGGGTCGGTGAGAAGGTTTGTTAGTTTCATTGGAGAAAGGATTTGGGGTGCTTGGGGTCCCTGAATGAATATTCAAGAGAAAAGGTGGGTTTAATCTTTACCCTGTCTTTCTCTTTTTGTTTCTTCCTTTTTTTTTATTTATTTCTAAACTTTTTTTTTTCTTGTTGTACATTAATCACTTCTCTTCCATGTGTAAAAAGAAATGGCAGTCTCTTTTTCAGCTTTCCATTAGTTTTGTTATAGTTTCAATGAAATCATAGGCATTAATTTTTGTTTTATTCACAATATATTTCAGCGGTTAACTTAGCTAAATCTTGAATGTTTCTTATTTGAAGTGGAGCATGAAAATGCAGGACACAGTGTCCTTTTTTCTGAGTATTGAGCCAACTATTTCTCTTAAGAGAAAGCTACCTAATAGATTTGCAGCTTTTACCTATTACAGATGCCAAAACTTTCCACTCTTATTTTGATGCTTTTTGCTGAATAGAATGACTTCATTTAATTTGTTCAAAGGAGGTTTGTTTTGTAGGTTTGCTTTTGAATAGCTCTTGATTTTAATTTTGACTGCCATGAAGAAACATAAATAAAGCAACACTCAATATGTCTGGGGGAATTTAAGCTCCTATTAATGTCTTTTTTTTTTTTTCTGGATTCCAAATGGAGGGCATAATTACATATGATTAATTTCTCACGAAGGTGATTATTATTAGCGTTTTTCTTGGGACGAAGATATTATCAATGGAAGTTATTGAGATAGGGACATAACTAAAAGGTTATATTAGAAATATTACATGCATACTATCAGGTATGTGTGTAAGATTATTGCCATTTGCAAATGAGGGTAACAAAATGATTTACCCTATGGAAGGGGCTAAAGAAAACTCAGAAATTATATAAAAAATAAAAGAGAGGGGTATAGATTTTGGCTCTTATTTATGGTAATTTTCAGACATCCTGTTTGGTGGGTGTTTGGTTGAGAAGATAGGACAAAGGAGGAATATGGAAATAAAGTAGGAGTGTAGTATTCTTTTTATAATTATTTTTACTCATTTTTATTTTTCTTCTATCAAGTATTTTTGTTTATATTTATTTTTTTTAAAAGCACTGATAATGAGCTGGAGCCCTTTAACACAGTGATTTATGTGATAGTAATATTTTATAGTAATTATATTTTAATGTAATTGGTGAATAATGATTAAGAATAGTAGTAATTTAATAGTAATTTAAGGGAATATTGTTATTATTGTAATAGCAGGGAAGTGAGTAGGAGAGGGCGATTTATGATTTAAAAGGAAACCACCGAGCTTCTGTTGTGTGGCTTATAAATATTTGGGCGGTGGGGGCGGTTTTGTTCGTGGCTCCTAATTTTCTTTCCAAAACTGCCCCTGGGTGTTGCCTTTGTAGGTGGAGGGCACGAGGGCACAACCGGGAAAGGCATTTAATTTATGGTTAGAAAGAAAATATATATATTAATTTAAGAGGTTAATGAATAGAGAAGGAGGGTTAGGTGTCACGATGAACGAGGTCGGCGAAAGCAAAGGGCTTCGATTAAAGCAAAAAAGTAGTTCTCTCTCTTCGTTTATCTCTAAGAGCCATCTGTTCACTCTGCTGTCCCAAATCCAACGTCAAACTCTCCATCACTATTTCTTAAATAATCATTTTATTACTTTTATTTTTAAATATTGTCGTCATTAAAACAAATAATTATGTCTGCAGAGGAAATGTTAACAGTTTTAATTTTTTAAATTCAACATTTGACTTTCTCAATCTCCATAATAGAGAAAAAAATTACAAAGTTTGAAACTGTTATGATAAAAAATTGTTAATGCAAATTACAATTCTAAACGGGTCTTGAAAAAACGATAGAAAACTTTCGACATAAGTATTTATCTAACACTTTTTAACAAGTTACATTGACTACTATTTTTAACAAGTTGCATACTAAATATCTTAAATTTTCAATTAAATTGAATTTTGTAAAATGAAAATAATGAAAATTATTTCCATTATCTTATAAATCATAGTAAGTTAACAAATTTGCAATAGTATTAATAATAAAAATAATAACATTTTGTTTGTCAAGTGTATAATGTAATTTCTTTTTAGGAGTATATACTTTATTTTATTTTTAAAAAATAAAGGTTATATTTAGTCTTTTTTTTATATAGAATGCCTTTTTATTATTGTTTAACAAAAAATAGTCTTAAATGTAGTCATTTTTAAATTTTTAATAAACAACTTTTTCTTGAATAGACATTAAACCTATTTTCAATATATATATATATATATATATATATATATCATTTATTAGAAAAATAATTGAAACTAACAATGTTTTGAAAAGAATAAAAATAATTGTTGGTATCACAAGGGATACCTTAGGGAAAAAATTAAATAAATTAAAGATAAACTAATTGTTACTAAAATATTATAGTAGAGTGTATGATTGAGTGAAAGACATGATGATCTATACCGTACATTTTTAAAATATAAAAATACCACCTTTATGCTAAAGTCGGCTAGAGTAAGTACAAAATTTACTATCTATTGATTTCTAACCTCGGAAATATTTATAACCTTCTTATTTATAACGTAAATATAAACGATATTATTTGTAGAAAAGTTGTACATCAAATATTTTAATTATAACATAGCATCCTAATAAGTTACTCTAAAATACACAATTCACTATAACCTTCTTCGTATAAATACCGAAAACTCAATCTTGTTTTACATTAAAAACTCAAATTAATAGATCATAAACATATATTAATTATTTATTACATAGAAATAATATTTTTTTGTGAAATGTGCCCTTAATTATTAAAAATATCTCTTCCTTTTGAAGGTTGAAGGTAAAAAATGTAAAATAGTTTTGTATATGATAAAACTGTGAAAATCTAAGTAACAAATTTCTTTTATGCTGAAGAAAGAGGTTGTTAAGGATAATTTAAAAAAAGTTTGTATATTAATTAAAATAATTTATTTCTTTATTTATTATTTTGAGTTATTAACGAATAAATAAAATGGAAGGATGGGATTGAGATTAATTCATTTTATTTATGCTTTCAAATGATCCTTATTTATATTTTCTCTCTCTCTTTATCTATATATAGAGAGAGAGAGAGACATAAACTAACAAATTTCAATAATTCAAAATGTCAAACAATCTAATATAGTCCAATATATATCATTTTAAAAAATTATGAATATCTCATGTAATCTCTTATCTTAATATTTATATATCGCATCTTAATAATATCTACTTAATAACTATTGTCATATGCACAATATATTATTAATCATATACACAATCTCTTATTTGACTAGAATCTCTTACTCTTTTGCTTACGCAAAAATATAAAAATATCAGCAAATTTAAAAAAACATCGATAAATAGCTCAAAACTCTTTCTATTATTTTTACATCTATGATAAGTTTAAATATTTTATTTAAATATTGCATTAATGCTTTAAAACTATATAACTTTAAAAACCTGTTATTTTAATATTACATTAATGCTTCAAAATTCATATATTCATATCACAGTAGTGTGTTCAAGATGACTATCCAAATCCAAAAATGACATAATTTAAACAACATAAACAATCATATTAACGCAATTTCAACTTAATCTAACTAAAACATCTAATAAAATAAGTTTAGAACATCTAAAAATAACTACTTCAAACATGTATTCGATTAACAACAAATCCAAAATCAAAAGTTAATACTACCATCATCCAAAATCTAATGACTTAATATTTTTTCAATTCTAATATCAAATTCTTAATATATTTAATTTCAACTAAAAAAATCAACTACTGAATTTAAAAATGAATTAATACAAAGTTAATTTATCAGTTCTCATTACTCAGTTAACGTTTTCCTTTCAAGTCAAATGAATTTCAGAATAGAAAAAAGGTTAAAAGTTACTTCTAAAAACTCTAATCATCTAAAAGGCATCCAAAAATATAAAAAATGTCAAAAATATTAAGAATCCAAAACTTCAACCCAAACCCATAAAAAATAGAAAATAAATTATAAATTTAAACCCTAAATAAACTTAATTTATAAAAAATCCTAATAGATAGGAAATGATCATTATTTTATAACCTTCTTAGTGACGTTATATGATATAAACAAATATGACAACCAACTTATAAAAAGGGCCAAAAAATATTTAAAGAAAATAATTTTAAATAATAATAATAATACTTTTTAAATATTAATTAAATATTTAATTTGTATACTCAACTTAAAAGTAAAATTTTAAATTTTATTCCTTTAAAAACAAATATTTATACTAAATTGAAACCAACTCAGTGAGTTGTCTGTGATTTTGGTGAATGGATTAGTTGTCGAAAAGATTACTATACACCTGATATCACAGGAAATATTGTTAATTATTAGTTTGATTAGGGCATTCTTCACGCTTTATGCAACTTGCACTACTTTTATTTGTTACACTGATCATGATGTAATCATACTTTATTATTCATTCATGGTATGAAAATATCTCGTATATATATTAATATGATCATGAAAAATATTAAAACAATTAATTACAATATTCAGATAAATTTTAATGTGTAGAATTATTATATGTTCAATTAAAAATTGGGTGTGATGTGACCTCTAATTTCTTCTCTCCTCCTTTATCACACTTTGTTTGGTTTTTTGGATGAAAAAATGAAGGAAATGGATGACACTTACAAATGGCTTCACCCTCATTTTCAACAATAAATAAGTGAAAGGAAGAGGAATAAAAGGTAGGTCCAGTTTAATATTTTAATTACTCCAATAAATATAAACATTTTTGCTACCATAAGATCCAAAGGACACATCATTTTGTATGTTTGTATTGTGTGGCCTTCAAATTTAATGTATTTTTTAAGATTTGTTTATCAATAAAAATATGATTTTAATATATTTCTATAAATATAAGTGTTTACTGAAAATAATATATAGTAAAATAGTTGTTTTTAATTTTAAAAAAATTCATGTTGGTAAGATCTATATTAAAATAATAATTCCATTAATAAAAAACTCTTACCATTAGACGCTTTAATTTATTTCTATTAGAATATATGTAAAATATCAGGTGAATGATCTTTCAACATGTTTCCAAACGTAGAATCCCTGTTACACAATTTATTATTTAATAATGAAGATGTCAATAAAATATTAGTTACTTAACTAAAAATTTTTATAGATCAATTTAGAAAAATAAACAGTGAAAAATCAAGCAAATCCACAATAGATCAATTGTTAAAAAGTTGTATTAATTTTCGTTAAATATAAAGTTTGAGTCTATAAAAAATATTACAATCTATTTATCTTTATTTTTGTTTTGTATTAGAAAATATTGAGAGTATTTAAAGTCTAATCAGCTTATATGTGAATATTACTATTTAAGAAATTAAATTTAATTGCTCCTACTACAATTAATTACTATTAAAGTCTAACTCTTCTTGTTTTGTGTGCTAATTTTTGGTTTAGGAATCCTTGACTTTGTGTTATCAATCAACTTATCATCCTAGCTCTTGTTTGTAGTAAATTTTCAAACTTCTATTTTCCATCCTCTCACGTATCACTCTAAATAATCTTCTTTAGTCTTTTGCTTAGTCATTAAGGAAACCAATAAATAATAAAATTTGCATCCGATACAATCATGTCATTAAAGAGACAAATAATATATAATATATCATTAAACCAGCGAAATCACTCTTCAAATTTTATGATTCTAGATTAAAATATTACATAACATCTATTGGTATGATTTAATATGAAAATACAAATTATTTTAAAAAAATTAATTTCATTAAAGAGGTTGCACTTTAATTTATTACACGAATATGTTATCTCTTAAGATGAAAAATACTTAACACGACGTGTATATATACTTTCAATTTGTAATTACTCAACACAATTTTATATGTCCTAAGTTTTTTTCTCATCAAATCTCACGTTTTTTCCCCTCTATCTTATGCTTCTTACTCTGTACGCATCCCAAAAAATATACAATCATTATTTTTCATAATATTTTAAGGTGCCTTATTTTTTTCTTCCAAGTATTTATAGATAAAAAAAAGAAATTAGAGAACTGTTATTCCACTGTGGCATACTTTTAAGTAGTAATGCATTCTACTCTAATATTAATTTTTTTCTTCAATAAAATTGAGTACCAGTTATGTTTCTAAAACTTTAAATATAATAAATATTTTCTATAATTAGCATTGATACCTATAATTTTGTTTTTTTATATATATTCAATTATTATGAATTTTTTATGGGTTGAATAAATTTAATATATACTTTTAAAATTATAATTTAAGTTTATATTTTTGTGAGTCTTAGTTTGTGTTGCTTATGTCTTTTTGGTGAATAATGTGTTGACGTAGGTCCATCAACGATGATGTGTCACGTTGAGTAAAATGTTAATTTAATATGAATGTATACATATTAAGGAAAATGACAATATTTTTTTTTAATTACAATCAGATTTTCATGTGGATAAAATGAGATGATAGTTAATTTATAAAAAAATATTTAAAAAGAACTTGTCGATGAACTCTATGAACATTGAACTTGAATTTGAAGAATAACCTTGACCTTTGCTCACTCTCCCTCCATTCTATGATTAGGACTTGCCCTTACCATGTACAAAGTGGGTGATGATGATTATTTTTATTAAAAGAACGTGTTTGGTAAAATTAGTTTAAAAACTGGTTTAAAGGATTTGAAAAATTAGTTAAACTTAAAAGTAAGTTGACATGAAAGAGCTAAAATCTGTCAATTCTATAATACTTATACATAAATTTCAATTAATAGATCACTTATTTAATTTTTTTTTTCTATTACATTTGAATATTAATATTATTTTATATCTTAAAATATTTTCAATTGAATTTAAAATAAAATAAAAATAACATAAATCTAAGTAAGTGATACTTTTATATTCACGACTATTAAAGCATTGTAATATTAAAATCATAGAATAAACAATATACTTAGCGTGTTTAAATTTTGACTTAAAACTATGTAAACTCAACTCAGCCTTTCAACGCCGTCATATGCTCAAAAATTTCACAAGGAGGTAAGATAGTTGTATTAACGTTGTTTGTAAACAATGAATTATGGTATATATATATATATATATATATATATATATATATATATATATATATATATATATA
>Ga0099824_1003075_pt1 | contig 24367 bp, 11 predicted proteins | sample SiratrowhiteBW_FD_76837 | JGI IMG/M metagenome (GOLD analysis project Ga0099824, IMG submission 76837) | Root nodule microbial communities of legume samples collected from California, USA - Siratro white BW | ecosystem: Host-associated > Plants > Roots > Nodule | place: USA: California...
ATAAATATATATAAAAAATATTGTTTTATATATTTATATTTATATATGTATATATATATATATATATATATATATATATATATATATATATATATATATATATATATAATAGTTTTCCAATAAGAATATAAGGTCAGGTTTCGAATTCCTACGTGAATATTCTCTATTATTCTCACCACGAATGCAATTAGATTAAATTACGATCATTGAAGTTCAACTTTCATTAATTAGATTAAATATTCCGCCGAATTTTTTAGCATGCATCTCTGAAATCATACTTCTGCCCTTAGGAGCTCCCTGAGACTTCACCAAAATAATTGAACTTCATAAAAAAAAATTATTAAAAAATATCAATTTAGTATTAACTTTGACACAGATCAATTTAAGACCAAAACAAATAATAACTTAGTATAACTACGTAAATTATTTCTCAATCTAACTAGAGTAGGTAATAATCTTCTAAATTATTTTAATGATTAAACCCTATACTTGGTTTTTTTATATATTACTTCTTTAATTTTTTATATTATATATTACTTCTTTAATTTTTTATATTGACTTGATCATTATTTAATACTTAAACCACCTCTTTAACAGATCATTTTCTAGAAGTGTAAGATTGGTAAAAGGTTTCACATTCTCAATAATTCATCTCATAGGTTATTTTTAGAATAATATTTTGACACCCCTTTAGTTAGGAGTATTTTTATCCACACGAATAAAAAAAAAAAGCTTTACTTTTTGCTAAATATTTTTTTATGTAAATTCAATTTTTATTAACTAGAAGACTATTTTTAATGTAAGTGTTTTCTCCATCATCTATACAATCACATTCTTTTTGGTATAATTTTCTGACTCTTCCTATATATCTTTACATTTATGTCATTAAACTTTTGGTGCAATATTAGAAAAATGTTTCTTATACTTTATGTAAATGTAATTACACTCTTATAGATAAACTTCTTGTGTAATATTTTATGTGGATGTATTTTTCACACCCGTATAAACACACTCATAATTTTTTAGTTTAACTTTTGGCTTAATTTTTCATATCCATATGAATGCAATCATGTAGTTGAATATCTAAAGCAATTTTTTACTAGCACACCTCATACACACACATGTGGATAAAGACACAATCATGTTACCAAATTTTTGATCACTTTTTTTTATATTCCAATACTCACATGGATGCGGTCACATTCATAAGTCGAATATTTAGTTCAATTTTTTGTATTATCACTCATTCCACGTCTATGTAAATATAGTCACAACTCTATTAACGAACCTTTAATATATATATATATATATATATATATATAGTATATCTCTTATATCCTAATGAATGTACTTACAACTTTTTAGTGAAATTTTTGGTAGAACTTTTTATGATTGTTTTCTCACACAATATAGACAAAATCATATTCATACATATGAAGTCACGTTCCTAAATCATATCTTTTACGTCATTTATTTTAAAAGTGTGTCTACTATACTCATGTCTTCTATACATGTGTCATTTATTATTGACTTAGTTCTAATCTTTTTTAAAATAAATTTTTGTTATAGATTTATATATTATTGACTTAGTTCTAATCTTTTTTAAAATAAACTTTTGTTATAGATTTATATATTAATGTGTAGATTGAATGTAACTACAACTTTTTCATACCAATTATCTAGATATCTTTTTCACACATTAGTATCAAATTAAATTCCTCACTATCATAGGCAAAATTGCATTATATAAAAAACGTACAACAATAAGCATAACTTATAGAAAAAAAAAAAAAACATAAAAGCATGAGTTTGTGAGAAAAATGATAAAGATCAAGTGGTTGCATAGAAGTTCCAAAACCCCTTCCCAAGGCTTCTAATTTTGAAATGGAGATGTTAATTTCAAGGGTGCAATTTCATGATCTTCTTACGTTCTATTTTCATGCTTTATATAGTTGTTAATGCCATCTATAGAGTTTACTCCATGAAGCTTAAGGTCCAAATTTGTTACCTAAAATGCTTATAGTGATCTTTATAATTTCAAGTTTTTATTTTTATTTTAGGAGTTTCCAAGAGGCTAGCCAATGTCCAGGATGTTTTTTTCTCAACTTTTCTTAATCATATTTTTTGTTTGTTAATCAATTTTGGATTTGATAATTTCATTTTAGCATAAACGATGTAAATGTGATTAAATATGATAATCCATTATAGCTTTTAGATATCGTGTTACATGTTTCTACAAGGACGGTAAAGTATTTTTGTTTCTTTTTCTTTTTATTTCCACATTATTTATCGTTTGTTTTTCTTAAACACAAACAACTTTATTTTATATTTTTCTCTCTTGTCCGCCATCCTTCTATTTATTTCTCACTTATCAAACGAAGGCTTGTTACCCTTTATATTGTTTTTTACAATTCTTTAGCATTTTGATCATTAAAATTTTCTCTTCCTACATCATTAAAGTTTCAAAAATGATTAAAAAAATTTAATTCTAAAGTAAAGAGAAATAATTATTGCTATTCTATGCTCAAAAGTAAAATTGACAACTACTAGCTCCGTTCTAAAATAATCGCCCTTTTATTTTTATTTTTCAAAATGATTTATATTCTGAGTTTTTAAAAGAAGCATTAATTTTTTTTATTCTGATATGTTCTCAAATAAAAAATTATTCCAAAAAGTATTATATTTATATTTTTCTTAATACCTGTACGATGAAACAAATATTAAACTTAAAATTGACTATTTACATATTTTTACATACAAAATTTAAATTCTACAAATTTCTATAACTCTTTTCCAAGGTTTCAATTATTTATTTTTATATGTTATATTTTTATGCTCCTAAATTTATAAAAAAAAATCAAATTTTTCACTAATTCTCCAAAAATCATGTCTCACCAGTACAACCATACCTTATTGTTTTCAATAGAAATAATTAAAAATTGTTTGTTTTTTCATTCAAAGCTTCATTTAATGTTAGTCAAACTTTTACCAGAGTATATTCAATTCTATTGAAAATTGTGTAAAGTTTAAAACAAACACATACTCATAGAAAATACCAGTACAAAATTATTTTTAGCATTCTCTTTATGATTCCTTGCTATTATAAGAAAAAAAAAACCAACATAAACAAACCATTTCAATCTTAATTAGTTCTAATTTTACAAATTTTCCTTTATCTATAAACACAACTAGCACCCCAATAGATTTGATTAAAAAGAATTAAAAAACATAACTTTATTATATAAAGACAAAATATCAAATGAATTTTACTAGTATAATTTTTAACCAATTTGAAAATAAATAATTTTACTTATAAATTACGGTATTAAATAAATTTTATGGAAACAAGTTTTTATTTCACTCACCACAATTATATTTTTAATTAATTTAAACTTTAATTAATACGTTTTTTCATGCGTGGGTTGCCGCCAACACAAAGTCCTATAAAAGCCTTTTCCTCTTCCAACTTTTTTTCACACTTCACATTCATTCTTCAATCTCTCATTCAATCAGAGTTTCGCGTTCCACTGGTTTGTTCTTGTTCCCTTCCCTTTCCAAGTTCTTTCTCTGCTTTCACGTCCAAAGTCAAAAAAATTTTCTTCACGAATATGTTTTTTTTCTTGTGTTGTCTTGACCCTTTGGAAAATGGAAAAAAAGGAACTTGATTTATTGGAGATTTTGGTAATGGGTGCGTGCAAGAGTGATGATGAAATTGTCAAACTTTTTAGTTTCTTGTTGTGGAAGAAGTTACTAACTTTGTTGCCTGAATTTCCTTGTTTTTTTTTGCAAATGGGGCTCCTAGAATCAACTCTACAATGGCAGGCAAGTGTTTTTTGAATCCACACGAAGAGAAAGATTCAAAGAACCACGAAGAGAAAGATTCAAAGAACCACGAAGAGAAAGATTCCAAGAACCTCGAAGAGAAAGATTCCAAGAAGCACGAAGAGAAAGATTGCAAGAACCACGAAGAGAAAGATTCCAAGAATCACGAAGAGAAAGAGTCCAAGAACCAGCAAGAAGAAGAAGAGTTGAAGAAAAAGGCAAAACCTGAGATGGATCAGTCGATTATGGAAGCTCGTGTGAGAAAGCTTGCTGAGTCTTTGCGTCAACTGCATACCGAGCAAGCACCTTGGATTTCTTCAGAGGAGAATATGGCAGACTTGCTTGAGGTAGAAGTTGACATGGATATGGAATATCTAAAGAAGTCATTTCCTGATATTTCTCACGAATCCCTCAAAGAAGTATACTTTATCAACTGTGGTGATCTCGAAGATACCATTGACATGCTCAGCCAGCTTGAGGTATTTTTTTATACTCTCAAATTTGTGGTTTTATGCAGTCTTTTTTTGTTTGGATGAATCATATGTGGGATTATTTCTAGTTGGAAACACTTGTACACAAAAAATGCAATTAACTGATATAACACAAAGTTCCTTTGTTGCAGCAATCTGTTTTCTGGTATAATGAATTGCCAGAATTATCACTATATTATTGGTTAATTTAATTAGTCAATTTTCAATGTAATTATCAATTTATACGCAATATGCATTCTTCTTCTTTATGTTATACTTTTTGACCATTAATTACATGTCTTCACCTTACAGGGTAAAGACTTTGAGGAGTCTCCTGAGATACCAGATATTGAAGATATTTCTGAACTTGCAGTAGCAGATGATTCTGCTAAGCACCCTGAAAAATAAGCTAGTGCTTCGCCGAAACTCGCTAAATCATCCAACAAGTGAATAAATTTGTAACTCACACTGTAGCAAAAGTGTTAATGTAGGAAAGTTTATCTCTGACTTCACATGTATAGTTGTTTTCTGTTTTACTTCTAAGCTGGTTGAACATTACTTTGCTCTGGTCTAAAGTGTTAAATTTGATACTTTGGAGGTTTTGCGATGGAGATTGTGTAATAAAAGTCACTAAGTGGCAATGCTATTCACCTCACTCAATTCTTGTAAGTGCAATAAGTAATTCTTTTTTCCTTTTTTTTTTTAAATCATCTTATATATGGGCATCTGAAAGATAGATACCCTTCAAGTCAAATGTTCAATTGTTATGTAAAAATGTATGTTGTTAGGCTTTGACAATCATAATTTATATTACTTTTTGAAAAGATATCATGGTGTTGATCGGGGTAAAATAAGAATGACTTCATTTTTTAACAACATTTTCTTACTAATTCTTCTAATTTTGTATTTTATTACCATCTTCCATAACAGGTAAATTTTGACACTAAATATAGTCTCCTCTTTTCCGGGGATTTTTCTTTGTCATGGGAATTTGAGTTTTCCTTCTATATTTTATCTCTATTTTTTGGGGTGAGGGCGGATAAATCTCAACTTTTATTAAATTTTTCTTTTCATGGGCATTTAATGGCTTTTATATTTTCAAGACATTAAATTTATTTATCTTTTTTATTTAATATTTTGTTAATTAAACTTAATGCTGTTGGGATTAGAATAAGATTTTTTTTTCAATGAAAGTGTTTAAATTCTAGTTGGAGTAGATAGTCAGAGTTTTTGTAAAATATTGTTTACTAAAATATTTCAATTAGTCTTTCATATGTGAAATTGCAAACAGCCGTTTATAAATATCAAACTATTTTGTAACCGCCAGGTTTTGTTTACAAGAACTAATCTAGAAATTTATATTATGGGATTTTTGTTTCATGTTATTTTTTTATTTTGATTAATGTAAATATATATAGATAGATAGATCGAAAATTAAATGTCTTAAAAGAATTTATCCCAATCATACTCTTGGTATAATAATTTTTTCATGTTAATTTTTTTTTTTGATGAATGTAAAATTAAGAATATTTTTTAATGTTTGTTTAGTGACTACAAAATATGTTTATACTCCTATTAGGAAGGGTGGCTATTTTATATTTCTAAATAAAATTGTTCATACAATTATTTATTTTCTCTACATTCTTCTATTTCCTTATTTTTCAATTTTAAAGATTAAATAAACATTCTTCAATATAATAAAAAATTTATACAATATAATAAAAAATTTATACCATCAAACAAACATTAAGTAAATAACACTAAAACTTTTAAAATGGATGAGGTTTATTTAGAATTTAAGAAAATTGAGCTGTTGAGAAAACCTGAAGAATTTATTCAAATTGAGCTGTCTAGAGTTTATTTTTGCCGTGGCTTTCGGTCTCGATTATCATCGTATTCAATGATCCAAAATTTTCCGTTGAAGAGAAAAGAAAGAATACGCGTGCACTTCCAACCGTCGAACTCATCCGAAATTTTCCCATGTCGCAAACCGACACATCAATTTCTAGATTTTTGAATTGTGTCATTTGCTTTGATAGAACAATTTTTGTTCTCTTTTCATGTCACCTCGCATATTCAAATGAACCCTCCAAGGAAGTTTTAAACTTTGGTGGATGAAGGGTTGTATTTCGTAATCGGGTGTCTGTGAAAAGAGTCTTAATTTGAAGGTTTTGTATTTTGAAATTTTGTATTTGTTGCCATAATAGCAAGATATTCAAGTTTTTAGGAAAAAAGAAAACATGGGTGTGGATTACTATGATGTATTGAAGGTTAACAGAAATGCCACGGAGGATGATTTGAAGAAAGCATACAGAAAGTTGGCCATGAAATGGCACCCTGATAAGAACCCCACCAACAAAAAAGAAGCTGAAGCCAATTTCAAACAGATCTCTGAGGCTTACGAGGCAAGAAAACCTTTCATGTGTTTTTTTTTTGTCAGCTTTTAGTCATTACAATTTAATAACACCTGAAATAATTTGGTTGGTGAGAATAGGGAGGAAAAAAGAGAGAAAGAAAATAATTAACACAATTTATTCCATTTTTTTTAAAATGCTAGTAATGTCAATAGGATTGTGAAAGGCAAACTGGTGATTTTAAATTCATTGTAGAGGAATTAAGTTGATGACAAAGTTTTAGGGTCATTGAGGGTTGTTCTGTGTGGATTCTGCATCAAAGTGTGGTCATAAGTTGCATGATTATATGTGAACTCTTTCTATTGAATTGGGAGCTTTATGGCACTCAATTGTCAGTTTTTTTTATCAATATTACTTGAGATGAGTCATTTTATCATAATCTCATTGTTTTTGCATAGTGCTGGAATATAATTCAGAAGTAAATCCTTATCAATTTGATGCAAGTTTTTCCTCGTACTATAGATAGGGCTGACTTTGGTGAATTCAGGTGCTGAGTGACCCTAAGAAAAGGGTGGTTTATGATCAGTACGGAGAGGAGGGGTTGAAAGATAGGCCACCTGATGAACCATCAAATGGGTTCAACCCCAGAAATGCAGAGGATATTTTTGCAGAATTCTTTGGAAGTAGCCCTTTTGGATTTGGATCATCTGGGCCAGGCAAGTCCAAGAGATTCCCCTCTGATGGAGGGACGACAACATTTGGTGGATTCGGTGCAAATGATAATCATTTTCGATCATATAGTACTGGAAGGGGGAATATGCCAAAGAAACCACTACCTGTGGAATCCAAACTGCCTTGCTCCTTGGAGGAATTGTACTCTGGATCTACAAGGAAAATGAAGATCTCAAGGAAGACCGTGGATGCTAACGGGTAAGTATAATCATCTTAACTTAAACTGGGGTTGATTTTGAGAAATCATTCTTAGATAGATAGATGTTAGAGAAATTATATTCAGGACACTCTATGTGTATGATTTAATGACTGTGATTGTATTGTCAGAAACATTGTGAAGTCTTCTAAGGTTATGATGTCTAAAATTGCAGATGGACAGTTCCGGAAACAGAGATATTAACCATTGATGTGAAGCCGGGTTGGAAGAAAGGGACAAAGATAACGTTTCCTGAGAAAGGGAATCAACAACCAAATCAGCTGGCAGCAGACCTTGTGTTTGTGATTGATGAGAAGCCTCATGATGTGTTCAAGAGAGACGGGAATGACCTTATTGTGAACAAAAGGGTGTCATTGGCTGAGGCCATTGGAGGAACCACAATAAACCTCACCACACTTGATGGACGTACTTTGAGTGTTCCAGTGAGTGACATTGTGAGTCCGGGTTACGAGATGAGCGTTGCAAAAGAAGGGATGCCAATAACAAAGGAGCCTGGTCATAGGGGTGATTTGAGGATCAAATTTGATGTCAGTTTTCCAACAAATTTGACCCCAGAGCAACGAGCAGGACTCAAGCGAGCACTCACAAGTTGATCATGCTTCTATTCAAATCTTTTGAATTGAGGGCATTTGAAAGTGTAGTCATCTATCCATCTTTTCACCTGTTCTTCAAGGTTTCTCATATTCGCCTAGAAAGCTCTTTGTTTTTCTTATCATTTGTCTGTTTTTCTACATGATTTGTTATAATTGTCCACTGTTTTACTGTTTTTTGGGGGAGGGGCAGGGGGTGTAACACGTGGGTCCTTCTGTTGTTGTACTTCTGTGCTAAAGATGTAAATATCATATAGGTTCTAAATTTCACATAACATGAAAACTTAAGATTTGTTTATCTCTGGAATCGAATCAGGCCACGTGAGGGTGGATTCAGATGCTTAAATCATGATTCTTTTACCTAGGTTAAAATGTTTACTTAGAGAGTAATACTGAATCGTACCAAACAATATAAACGAAAGGATATACGAACTACTTTCCGTTACTTTAGAACCCATGTATAACTTTCTCTTATACTTTTAAAATGTTACTTTAGAACCCGAGTATACCTTTCTCTTATACTTTTAAAACGTAAACGTAAATTGATGTATAAATCGGATGATTATTTTACATCAGAGATACCATGACTTTTATAAAAACATTTTTTAAATCAAATTTATGCAAATATCCCTAAGATCAAGCATGATAGCAACTACGAGTAATACACAGACTACGTGCATTTTTGCATTTCTGTTCAAAACCACGTTCAATGACTATCCTACAATTTCTCTCATTTACACTTGAGGATTCAATGGTGTGTGCAAAAGACAAATCAGACTCACCCTGCATATTTGCTCAAGCCAGCAGGGATTGGATCGATAGTCTGCACGTTTCTCCACGTATAAAGCAGCCAAAGTAGCGAAAACGCCATGAAAATTTAGAAGTAACGTAAAAACTAAAGCATGTAAAATTGTTTTGTCCCTCAGCGCAATTATTCAGCGGAACATCTACTGTCAGGCAAACAAAAACAGGAGAAAAAAGGAGGTCATTTGTTTAATCTACGAGGTATTGATGCTAAAAAAAATAGCTCGACACCTTACAATAAGCTTACATTCTACAGATACAAAAGCCATAAAAAAATTAAAAGAAGAGTGAAGTTTATAGCAAAAGACACTAATATCCCCTACTTCTAGACACATTTTGAGGCCAGGTAGTGCCTTGTGCAGGCGCTCCGTAGGGCGGTCCACCTCTTGGCGGTAGGTTGCTACCCTGGGGAGAAGGAACCCATTGAGGGTCAAAATTTCTTTGGCTGTGAGTCACATTCATCGGGGGTTGCAGATATTGTGGTGTCATAGGCTGTTGTTGTGAACCCGGAAATGATTGATTCAAAATATGTGGTCGAAGAGCAAAGTTGTGCATTGTCTGTTGCGGAGGAAACTGATTCTGGGAGGTTTGGGGCTGCCATTCAGGTATGTCATCATCATCATCGTTCCAGGGTTGAATTGTCCCCCCAAATTTATCCTGCCAGTTTACTGAAGGTGTACTTGGTTTGTTTTGCCCATATTTGTATACAAGTTCCCTCATTTGTTCTACAGGGCGTGCTGGTGGTGGGGCAGGGTTAACTGAGTGTAATGTAACCATATTTGGTGGTTCCTTTGGTTTTTGGGCCAAGTGTGGTGGAATCGAACTGCTGGAGAAATTAAACTCCGGCAGATCATCCTCGACTCGGGCAGCCGGTGGCCCAAATCCAGGAGGAACATCATCATCATCGTCATCATTCTCAATGGCCTTAAAGTCCGTATGGGGTACTGCTTTATGGGTGGAATTGGCATTCACATTTATATCTTGCTGTCTCCTACTGAAGTATTGTTGTCTTTTAGAGCTATGTTTGTGGTGTGTAGCAGTGGTGGGTGATATAGACGAAGTTAAATTAGTTTTTCTCCATACAATAATACCAATTAGACCATTATCAATAGAATTAACTGCCTCAATTTGTTCCTTTGGAAGTATGTTGCTGAGCATTTCAACTGTTTTCTTATGAGGTGGGCAAAAGTAAAGTTCTACTCCGTGCACAGGCTCGCCAAATCCTACTCTCTCGTCCGAGATATACGAGTCAGCCACCTGTAAGCAAAGGTATTGTCTCTTATATAAAAAAACAAATCGAAGTCTACGTAGATATGAGAACCAAACTAACATAACTATCATTACCTCACGGAGAGTCGATCGCTCGTCCAACTCTTTGGAAAGGAAATGTGAAACCTGCAATAGTAAAAAAACTTTTTAATTTTACTCAGCTCAGAAAGAAAGTGACGCGACAAAGTTTCTCATTAGTTACACAGATTTCCTTCAGAAAAAGTAAAACATCAAACTTTCTCATTAGTTACACAGATTTCCTTCAGAAAAAGTAAAACATCAAACTGAAAGTGATCTAACTCAGTCATTCAGGTATTCAAATCAGTTACCCACGCTGGTGTACATTTATTAGATGTTACGAAATCTTTATGGTCCCGAGCATCTCATCGAATCTCATCGAATCACAGTAAGTTTGATCTTCCACTAAAAATAAAAGAATTTTTGGAAGACTTTTCGCATTAGTTTTAATACAGAATTCTTTCTTCATTTCTTCACCCCCATTTTTCATTGTGTCAAAATATTACTTATATTTAAATTTTCGTAGGATGAGAAACTAAGTTCCAGCCACCAGAAATCGTATTATATTTACCAAAACCAATTCAATCTCGTAATATATTCCAACAGAGACAATTTTCAAAGCTACACAACACATCGTATTCAATTTCTATCACCGTAACAACACATTTTTATGGTTTCATTACTTCACTGCAAAGAAAACTTCAACCTGCCAGTCCCCCACCAATAAATTTCTCATGCACAATCCCCCACCACTTCACTGCCCCCTTTATCCCATCGGCAAGGGAAAAGAAGCAGAATAATTGTATACCTCAATACTTTAAATTAAACAAGTGGTTGAAAATAAAGTAGCATCAAACTGCAACATATTTCCCACATTTTTAATCATTTCTTTCTGTATAAATGGTGGTGAGATTAACAGACAATATTCAAACAAAGCCCTAGCACAACAAAAGGAAACTTGTGATACCATGATTGCACGACTCCTAGACAATCGAAGATCTTGAAGAAATTTCTCGAATGCATCTAGTCGCACCCTTCCCTTGATCTCGAGAAACCCAGGCCAGTCTTTAGCAGCAGTTTTCTCGCCACTTCACAAAGAATTATAATGCAAGATCAGTAAAAACAACTAAAAATAAGTATTAATTCTCTTTGAACAGCACAAATAAAGTTCAAAACTATATTTTCCAATATAAATAGTGACAAGTAGTCCACCACCCAAACCACATCCAACACTAAAGATAATATAGCCCAGTTATCAAAAGGGTTGTTCAGAAACGGAAGTAATACAAACCAAAAACTAAGCAAACAAACTAAAAATTTATTAAACCAAAAACCAATTTATCTTCTTGGAAACGATTGAGCTTCAAATCTAAATTTAAAAAACAACAAAACCAAACTTATATACACTTGAACAATTTTAATTATAAATTTTCCAGAGAATTCATACTTGGAGAAATATGTTAAATTACTATTTCAATTTATCTTGTCATAATTTCATTATCACAATCACATCTTATTAGGATGTATTTCAACTGTATATTTAAATTAATTGTGTTTAGGATTACTGTGTATTTATAGACTTGTTTATTCATTGCATGTGTAATGGCCTCGAGACATGAGAAACTACAAGACTTGTTTTCATAAATATATACAAACAAGACTAACTTATATGGCACAATTGACCTTGAGCTAAATTTGAATATAAATTTTCTGCTCCAGTGACAACAACAAACCACATTATGTAAAGTACAAAACTTCTAATGCAAACCTAGGCTTAACAAATAATGTAATCATTACTGCCAAATGAAATTGGAAACAATGGAAGCAAAAGTGGATGACGAAGGTATAGATGGTTCCAATTTGCAATATCAACTGGGAAACAAGATATACATGGGAGAGGAACTGGCATGCTTGTTCAAATAATTAAATCCGAAGTCAAAACTCGCAAAATGGCCAGCCCAGTCCATAAGGGACCATTATATATATGGACAGATTAACATCTTCCTTATCAATGGCCTATTTGTTTAACCTTAGAAAAATTAATTTCATGTTTCGATATTTTTTCAAAAAAATAAAAAACTGTGAACCTTAACTTCTGAGAAAAGGCTAAAAGCACTAAGAAAAATTCTTTGAATTTTTGTTTTATTAATATAAAAATGCAATTATTATAAATTTAATTAAAGAAGTGTCCTCTGAAAGATAAACCTCAAATGGGTCCATCATTAATCTTTCACCTCTTTACTACACAGTTTAATTTAATTTGCTTCATATGCTAGATGAAAAGAATGACACTATCCAATTCATGATCTTCACTATCTCAGATGAAAAAAATGGAACAATCAAAAACCCATATCATCCATGCATTAAATTTCACAGCTAAGTAACAACTTATCCTAAAGATATACTCAAAACATTAGTACACTACCTCTTATAGAAGCTTACGACGGACAGAGTGGTAGATATATTTGGTTGAAGCATTCCCTCCCAGAGGCATTCACCCTTAGTGGGCACTGCATCCTTCAAATACCTATTATCATTACCGTATCTCCCTTCCGCATGAAACTGATTGCCTTTGAACTCAGTATCGCTGGATGCAGGCTTCACATCATCAATTGACCTTTCCTTGGTACGACCATCAGTTGACTTCATGTCAGCTTGACTCGCGCTGGTCTCAGATTCAGCATCAGCCTTTTTCTCCTTTTCGGCATCTGAATTAGCAGATGTGCTTTGAAACTTGTCAGGAGTGACAACAGCTTGCTCATTTGAAGTTAAATCAGAAGATTTTGATCTAGATCCAACCCCAGAATCATCCTTGTCTAAAGCAGGTGTTACTTTCCCAGATTCTAGAGGTAAATTCTCAAATGGTGGCTCAGAATGAAGAGATTCCATGAATTCATCAAGAGAGACAATTGGCGGAAGAAAATCAGGGTCCTTCAATGCATCATCAGTCATAAGCCCCTGCATGGGATCAGTCCCTTCGTTGGACGAAATGGTAATGGAAAATGTATCATCCTTCTGTAAATTGCGTTTCTCGGCATCAATGTTCACATCAGGCTTTGAAGAAGTGCCTTCCACATCCTTTATTGCTGTTTGGCTTCTAGCCACTGAAGTTGTGCCACCTGAAACCTCCTCCACGGATACATTGTCTTCATGTTCAACTTCCACTTGGAATTCACCTTTATGAGTCTTCTTGACCAAACGTCTAATATCAACATCTGAATCAGGTAAAACCACCATTTGAGCAAGCTCCTCAGCCTTGGCTATACGCCACTGAGAGAGCTCTTTTGAAGCAAGTTCCTCTGCAGTCATGGAACATAATTGCTCAGGAGGAATTTGACCAAACATAACCCTTTCTCTAAGTTCAGGGTTATTGCGATCTTTTAAATTAAATAACAGGGACCTCCCTTTCTCTTTGTACTTCTTATTCACACCTCCAAACAGTTTGAAGAGTTCCGCTTCTATTTTTGATGCCAAAAGTTCAGGTAAAGGGGCCTCCTCCCTACAACTTCCACCAGTTTCCTCAGGTTCTGATCTCTGCGTTATATTAGTTTGACTTTCCCTTTGATTTCCCACGTCCACCATATCAGATAATACCCAGGAAAGACCATTTCCCTGCAAAAGATCATCTTTCATAAAGAAACTGTCACTAAATGGAACATCATCAGTAGTCAAAGTGTAACATGACTGGAAATCTTGCTTATCACAGTTCAAGACTTGCATGGAAGTCAGTATGCTTTCATTGTTTGATGCATTTGTGGATCCTTCATAGTCCTTGTATTTTTCTGGAAAATCTTCTTTGAATGATGTACTCTGCATGTGCTCTCTCTCCACCCGGACAACTGAATCAGCCTCAACAAAAGAGGCATTAACTGATTGAGGAATAGTTTGCTCCAGTGGAGCATTGATGGATGTAGGTATTGGTCCAGAATACTGAGAGTTATTCTCTATTTTACCTTGAGTATTAGTAGCATCATCAATTGGTTTATTATTGTTTGGGATCTGAGGTTTACCTTGCTGAGAAACCAAGGCCAGAGCAGCAGCTAATGACCCTCTCATCTTGGACCTAACACTTTCAGATGATTCGGTTTGAACCTTGGAGGACTGCTTTATCTGAGTATTCTGACTTTTAGAATTCACAGACCGAGGTGTCCCAGCTTTACTTGAAGTGCTATCCAACTGTGTTTTTCTCTTACCAGAAGCTGCAGAATGCTGTGTTCTGGAGGCATTTGACAGGGATTGCATCTGTGGAGAACCTTTATTTGATGCATTAGGTACTTGCTGCAGCCAGGGCCTATTTCCCATTTGTGCAACCCGCTTGTTAAAGGAACTACTGGATGGCAGTTCCGGTGGCGCCTTGCGCTTGGGAGTTGTTGGCTGTTGCTGCTGCTGAGGCCCTGCGCTATTTGGAAGCCTCCCCATTTGCATGGAGTGTCTAGGGGAAATAATTTGATGCCTTTCTGGATTGATTGCTTGTGCTTCTACTCGCCCACTCTGCATGCTAGAAAGGGGCATGCCCTGAGACCTAGATTCACCAGGCATAGCTCTCAATAACCCAGCATGTTCATTTGAGTTTCGCATAGGCTGTGACACAATATCACTGGACACGGGACCCAGAATCCCGATTTCCATCTGTCTCCCTGACGAATCAATCTTGTTCATAAGCGGCTCCAATCCAGCCATTTGCATGCTGGCCATGGGCTCTGAAACCAGATTGTTGGACATTCCCAACCAGTACCATTAACCATAAATTTAACAAAAACACCTGAAACTGAAACAGTTCATGAAACGTCACAAACCCTTAATCAATAGGCAACCAAACAAACCACACAACAAATAAACAACACACATCTAATCTAATCTAATCTAATCTTAATCCAATCTACCAGCACAGCAACAGCAACAACAACAACAACTGTCTGGTTAGACAGAAAGCACAATACCACATCAAGTGTTGAATCAATCAATTACACGGTGAAACCCAACAACAGAGGATGGATGGAACTGAATTTTAAACCACGATTAATTGACAAAAGCTTTAATTGAGTAAAAGCTAGAAAGAAGAACAACACCTTCCAATTTTCCCACAAATAAATCCCTACAATTCAATTGAATGTCGTAGGAACGGAAGAAGTATTATGAATGGCACAAACAAGTGTTACAAGCGAGAAAAGTAGAAAACCCGATCGATAGAAGAAAAGGTAAAGAGAATTACAACGTACCTTGAAGAAGAAGTGAAGGAAAGTGATATGTATGAGCGCGGCGCTGAAAGCTGAGTGCAACAGTGAAAACCCTAAGAAATAATGTTGGACAGAGAAAGAGAAAAAGAGGATAACGAAGATACCCAAAGAAATAAACAAGTCACACAATATTAACCCCTTCTCAGCTTCTTGAATCTTCAGAAGTTTACCCTTAAAACGCATCGTTCCATGGTCTTCTCTATTCCTTTTTTTTTTTTCTATTTATTTTTAAATAAAAATTTGTCAAAGTATTATATATTCTTAAGTATTATATATTCTTATATTATAGATTATACCTATATTTAAGTTAAATATTGTCTGTAGTGAATTAATTTAAAGAAAAATTAAAGATGATAATAAAGAAAATAAAGTGTATAATTATTTTTTTAAAATAAAAAAATATGTGATAATTTATAAGGATGTAACAATCATTTTAAAAGATAATAATTATAATATTATTATTTTTGAAGGGTAAAATAAATACATCAAATTTAGAAACTAAATAAAATATCTATTTATATATTATAGATTAATTATTATCATTATATTTTTATTATTATTATTATTATTATTATTATTATTATTATTATTATATATATATATTACTGTTAATAGAAACACAAATGTAATAACACTTATAATTCTTTTATAAATAATATTATTGTTATTAGCCAAAACAAAAATGTCAAGTACAAATATATTATTATTATTTTATGTAATTTTATTTATTACATAATATAATTAAATATTATTTATTATATACTATATTAAATTTATGTTATAATAAAAAAACTTAAAATTTGATTTAATTATATTTAAAATGTAGATAGTTTTTTTAATCTACATAACATTTTGTGTTCCTTTTCTTTTTACTTTACTATATTTTAATTTGTTTATGTTTCATTTTTTTGCATTAGTGAATTTTATATTATAATTTTAAAATATAAAAAAATAATTTATATATATATATATATTTATATATATATATATATATATCTATCGATCTTGAAATCTCCTTTACATATTCTTATATTGTAAATGTCATATTAAATTTGTATTATATAAAAAATTGATTATTAATTCAAATATTTTAACAGTTATTTTTTAATTTACATGATTCTCTGTTCCATCATCTTTTAATTTTTTTTTACATCAGTGCCTTTGATTGTGATTTAAAATATTATTTAGAATAAAATAAGAAACCATTTATGTATATGGAAAATATCCTACTATACTATATAGATTTTAGATTACAGATAATGACACAAGTGTAAATATATAAATATAAAGAAAAGAGAGCTATAAGGAGGGGAGGAGAAAGAGATGGATGCAATTAATTAATTTTAATATGTTTGTTAATAGTTAATTATTATAATATTTATTAGTGATTGCATATTTACTGTACAATAACCTATTTGGATTAAATTCATTAAGAAATAGTTTATATATATAATAATATATATATATATATATATATATATAATTTATTAATTTAGATATATATATATATATATATATATATATATATATAATAATTTTTCGTGTTAAAAGATTGTAGTCACAAAAAACTCAGAAAATTTATTTAATAACTTATTATTAGATGACAGAATTATTTTATTCCACTTAAATTCTTGGTCTGCACATTACAACCATTATTTATTTCAACTATTAATAATTTCATTAAGAGTTATTTATTATTTTGGGGTAAATTTTATGCTAAAATATTTTATTAAAAGTAAATAAATAACTGAAAATATTAATACGTAAATATACTAATAATTGCTCAGTGACAAGAATGTAACTAATTTAGTTGTTTTCAAAATAACACTCAGATAGTAATTAATATTTAATTAATGTAAATTTATACAATTGATGATTAATATTGTATGGTCTCATTGTTTTTATAATAATTAAAATGTACTAACAGTGTAAAAAATTTATCAAAAAGCTATAAGAAATGTTCTACTAACAGTAATTAGTCAAGTATTTTGGTCGAAATCAATTATTAATAATAAAGTAGATATACATAAGTTACATAGTTTCTATGAGAATGATATACCTTTTTTTACATAGTTATATATATATATATTGATTTTACAGCTGTTATTTAGAAATCATATATAAAATGTTTTTTATTTGTTGATGGCATAAAAATATTTATAGATAATACATAAAAAAATAATTTATTTCTATAAAATATAATAGATACCTATAAATTATAAATGGTAAATGTTAAAAGATATTTAAAGAAAAATGTTATTAAAATTTATTAAATACTATAATTTAGTTATTCAATTTATCTCTGAATATTTGACAAAAAAAATCATGACCTACTTCCCTTAACTAAAGTAAGAAACATTATAATAACTATAATAAAATAAGAACTAAATTTTTAGTTTAGATTTCAATTTCTTTCTCTTGGAAACCAAATTGTTAAAGTACTGAAAGTTTCCTCTGCATGACAAATATCTAAGGTTGCATAAGGTTTTTATTATGTCAACCTCATAAATATTCTCATCTAAATGGTCAACCAGTTCAATAAATGATTTAGAACATAGAAAAATTAAATGAGATTTTTCTTATTTTTATTCTTTAATAGAAGACAGCTTTTTCTTTTAGGAGGTAGTTTCTTTGTTCTCTTTTAAATTCTCATGTATTCCATTTTTGTAATGAATAATTACACTTTATAATACAGGAATAGTAATTTGTTAAAATTGTTTTCTTCTTAATATATTGGAATAAATATTTATAGGAGGTAAAGATAATTATGTTTTTTTTTTCAAATAAAGAAATTTTTTGTAAGTTTAATTTCCATTATACTATATAAATAATAATGAAGAATATATATACTAGATGTGCTCTGTACACTATAATAATCAGATGATAAAAACAATGTGTTGACCAACTAGAATGTGTTGACCAACTAGAACGTCTGACACTATAATATGAAAATCAAGCAATGTATACAGTGAAAGACTAAGTTAACACATTTATTAATAATATTCTTAAAGATTAAGTTTGTATTATAAATAAAAATAATAATGATTTTTTATGTCTGTCTCAAAAAGATTCATCCACTTAAAGAAAATTCAAAATTATTTTAGAAATAAAGTTAAAGTTGCAATTACTGACTCCTGATACAAGATATTTATCAGATGCACTTTTAATTATTGTTTGATCATTATTTGATGTGAAAGGTTGTTTTATATAATTCTATGTATTAAATAATATAATATAATTAAACATTATTTATTATATACTATTTAAATTTATGTTATAATAAAAATGTTTAATTATATAGAATTAATTTATCTAGACATTTACAATTTAATTTAATTATATTTAAAATTTAGGTAGTTTTTTTTAATCTACATATTATCTTTTGTCTCTTTTCTTTTTTACTTTACTATATTTTAATTTATTTATTTATATTCTCTCGCATTAGTGAATTTTATATTATAATTTTAAAATATTATTAAAGATAAAGTAAAAATTAATTTATATATATATATATATATATATCGATTTTAAAATATTCATTATATATTCTTATGTCGTAAATGTTGTATTAAATTTGTATTATAATAAAAATTTGATTACTAAATCAAATATTTTAACAGTTATTTTTTTTAATTTACGTGATTCTCTTTATTTTTATCTGTTCTTTTGTGTTGTTCCATCATCTTTTAAATTTCTTTTTACATCAGTGCCTTTGATTGTGATTTAAAAATATTATTTAGAGTAAAATAAGAAATTATTTATGTATATGGAAAATATCCACTATATAGATTTTAGATTACAGACTATAACCTCATAAATATCACTTTGACTATATTACATGGTGTAAATATAAAGACAAGTGAGGTATAAGGGGTGGAGAAAGAGATGATTATTATGAGGCAATTACATGGTGTAAATATAAAGACAAGTGAGGTATAAGGGGTGGAGAAAGAGATGATTATTATATGAGACAATTAATTTTAATATGTTGTTAATAGTTAATTATTATGATAGTGATTAGTGATTGCATATTTACTGTACAATAACATATTGGGATTAAATTCATTAAGAAATAGTTTATAATTATTAATTTAAATATATATATATATATATATGTATAATAAATTTTCATGGTAAAAGATTGTACTCACAAACAACTCTGAAAATATTTATTTAATAACTTATTATTAGATGATGAATTATTTTAAAACACTTAAATTATTGGTCTGCACATTACAACGGTTATTTATTTTAACTATTTAGGCATTAAGAGATATTTATTATTTTGGAATAAATTTTATGTTAAAATATTTTATTAAAAGTAAATAAATAACTGAAATTATTAAATATACTAATAATTGCTCAGTGACAAGAATGTAACTAATTTAGTTGTTTTCAAAATAACGCTCTCAAATAGTAATTAATATTTAATTAAAGTAATTAATATTTAATTAATGTAAATTTATACAATTGATGATTAATATTGTATAATCTGGTTGTTTTTTATTAAATAATGAAAAACTGGTACTTGGTCATTTTTTCTGAAATATCATTAATTAATGTTATTATTTTTATTTATAAATTAATTAAAATATACTAACAGTGTAAAAAATTTACCAAAAACTTATAAGAGAGGTTCTATTAACAGTGATTAGACAAGTATTTTGGTCCAAATCAATTATTAATAAAGTAGATATACATAAATTACGTAATTTTTATGAAAATGATATACCTTTTTTCACACACACACATATATATATATATATATATATATATATATATATATATATATTTTGATTGATTTTACAGCCGTTATTTAGAAATCATATATAAAATGTTTTTTATTTGTTGATGGCATAAAAATATTTATAGATAATACATAAAAGATAATAATTTATTTCTATAAAATAGAATTGATAAATATAAATGGTAAATGTTAAAAGATATTTAAATATAAATGTTATTCAAAATTATTAAATACTATAATTTAGTTATTTCAATTTATCTCTGAATATTTGACAAAAAAAAATCATGACCGACTTCCCTTAACCAAAGTAAGAGACATTATAATAACTATAATAAAATAAGAACCAAATTAGTTTAGATTTCAATTTCTTTCTCTTGGAAACAAATTTGTTAAAGTACTGAAAGTTTTCCTCTATTTCAATTTCTTTCTCTTGGAAACAAAATTGTTAAAGTAATGAAAGTTTTCCTCTGCATAACAAATGTCTAAGGTTGCATAAGCTTCTTATTATGTCAACCTCATATTTATTCTCATCTAAATCCTCAACCAATCCAATAAATAATTTAGAACATAGAAAAAATAAATGAGATTTTTTTTTTTAATTTTGTTCTTTAAATAGAAGACAGATTTTTCTTTTACAGCCGTAGTTGCTTCCTTCTCTTTCAAACTCCCATGTATTGTTTTTTTTAATGAATAATTACACTTTGTAATACAAGAATAGTAATTTGTTATAATTGTTTGGTTCTTAATATATTTGGAAAAAATATTTCTATAAGGTGAAGGTAATTATTTTTTTCAAATAAAGATTTTTTTTTTAAGTTTAATTTCCATTATACTATATAAATAAAAGGATAATGAAGAATATATATATTAGAGAAAAAAATACATATTAAATGTTTAAATTAATCAAGCATAAAATTGCTTATGAAGATAAAGAGTGTGCAAGTGCTTTATTTAATAACACAACAATAATTAGATCAGATGATAAAAACATTATGTTGACAAATCAGAGCATCCTCTGACTGACTGTTGAAATGTGCAGATCAAGTGATGTGTATAATAATAGACTAAGTTGACACGTTTATGGATAGTATTGTTAAAGCTTGAGTTTGTATAATAAAGGATGTCTTTTACGTCAGTTTTAGGAAGATTCACCCAAATAAACATTTGCCAACTCTTGACATGAGTTATTTTCAACTATGACCCGATTATTTGTCTTATATAATGTGCACTTTTAATCATTATTCGGTGTAAAAAATTTTGCTACCGAATAAGATAAGTAATCTCAGATATCACATATATTACGTAAAAAAGAAGAGAAGATAAATTAGTTATGCATTTAATGCTTCTCAACATAAAAGTTCATCAGACAATAACAAAAGAAAAAGAAGATCACGAAGAGAGTTCAAAGCTACTCAATGGTTAAAAAGAAATGCAACCATTACCATTTTCAAACTTATGAGAAGACATGCTTCAAAGAAAATAATAGAGAAGTGAGTCATAATTTACAAGTACTGAAACTCCACAAAAATATTTTGTATCTTAAAGCTTTGTAAGAACATGGTTTGTGTTCATTTAACCAAACTAATGAGAGAGTTCAACCTTGTATACGTTAAAAGATGTTACCCTTCGCAGTAAGTTGAGAAAGCGATTTGATTATCACTTAAATATTGTGATCGTGTAAGTTATTAGTGACTTGTTAAAAAAATACTTAATTAATCTATAAGTGGTTTGTGAAAATAACACTTGAACAAGATCAATTAAGAGTCGTTGGGAGCCGAAAGAATAGTCTGAGTTAAGCCAATAGTGACTTGTTGAAATAATACTTAGTTAAGGCAGAAGTGGCTTCAGTAAAGAATACATGTTTGTACTTTGCAACGTGAGTCTACCTAATAAAACTTGACTAGTTAGTATAAAACTAAACGTAGTCTTGTGTGATCAGACAAACTAGTACAAAAAGCTCAGACAAACTAGTACAAAAATATTGACTATCTATTTCTTTTTTAATTTACATTGCATGTTATTATTGTTCAACTAACTATAAAAAGAAGGAAATTTTAAAATCAACAAATGAAGAGTGTTTAACCTCATGTATTGTATGAAACTACATTATTGTGTCATTTATTGTTTTGCACAATATCATATCAATACCTTATGTAATTTGTAAATAAAAGTGAAATTAAAAGAATGGTATATAAATAAGATATTGTTATTTATCTAAAGAGTAATAATGTAAGGATAACTTTGTAGTTGTAAAAAACGTGTATATATGATTATATATACATATATGTAAATTACATTAGGGTTAAGGAAAACTTTGTAACGATACAAATTCTGTATGTATACAAATTACATTAGAGTAAAATATTGTGACATTCTCAACCATTTTTTCACATAGTCTTGATTGATATATTCTTCAAAGATTGATTTACTTATATTCTCACCAACCTCACTCTTGCAAAGAGGATATAAAGTATTTATCTTCAATAACTTACCAAGAAACAAAGTCTTTATAAGAAAGTATGAGAAGAATACAATACTTTCAACCCATAATTATTTTCATACTTCCTCAAATTAATGTAACAAATATACACAATATCCAATATCATAATAAAGTTTAATAAAAACTTATTCATCGTTAAAAAAAAAAAAACACACAAAATTAAATAATAAACAAATAAAGTTTCAAACACAATAAGACATACAATCCCATTATAAAAGCCTAATTTGAAAAAACTTGAGAATTAGAAATATAAAATATAATAAGTAATAGAGTATTCTAATTTACAATAATCGGTACCAGTGCATACGGAAAATGAATACTGATAGGTAATATCTAGTGATTGATTCCAAAATTGTAAGAAAATAATATAAGCAAAATTAGTTCACGGCATCACATAAAGAATAAACATTTGGAAAAAATAAATGAACTCCATGTTTAATTTCAATTCATATTAATTGCAAATTAATTAGTTACTAGTAACTCATACAAACTTACTCTCAATTTCACAATATCAATGATCACAAAAAATAAGGGGATAAATATAATGTTTTGTTATAAACTATCAAAGGTTATAACAGTGGCAAACAATGTCGGTACTATATAAATTATTAATAACTTAAAAGGGTTCAATGTATATAGCCAGTGATTTCTTAAGATTTATGGAAAGAAAAATATTGTATAGCTGTTACATAATAGTTTAAGAAACAAGATTTATGGATGGAAAAATGTTGTATAGTGGTTACATAATAGTTTAAGAAACAGGATATGAAGAATTTAAACAAACTTACAAGGTTTATACTAAAAGTCCAAGATTGTTCTATCTATACACAAATTTAAAAAGTCTAGTTTTATGAGAAATGTGTTTTTCATAGAAAAAAGATTGTTCTTACACAAATGACAATGGTGTTGTAGACAATAAACAAACAAATATTATTGCATAGTAGTTATTGCATATCTCTTGTTGATGGCACTCACCATTCACTAATATCAAAGAGAGTTTATGACCTTTCACTTCTTCTCCCTCTCCTTGTTATAGGTTTGTGAATAATGTGGATTTTTGTGTTTTGAATAATAATATTAGGCACCAAAGAATATTAATGTACACATAATGGGAATAAGAGTCCTTTGAATTTAAGGTTATGGATATTTATCAAGTTAGTGATCACAATATTTTAAATTATTGTCTCTATTGTGGTTTTTGTCTTTGTCTATACAGAAACATTTACATACCTCCTTGTTTGTTTGCTTGAGTTATTGGGTATACTTCTGGGTATGTGTTTAATCTCCCCTTTCTTTATTAGTGTTACTACCATAATAATTATTGTGTTTGGGAGCATGAATAATCTCTTGTACTTCCCAAGGTAAACCATATTTCAGGAACACTTTTTTCAATTTTATGTCCAGTTGACCATTAAAATGCAACTGTGATGAGACAATGTCCATATAAGTATTTTTAACAAAGGAAACATTAAGTTCACAAAAAGCACTACAATCATAATTCTCAATTATTCTTTCTCAACTTGACCAACTAGCAATGTATTAAGAAATAATGATTCAAATTCATTCTTAAAAATCACAACAACAATCATACTTCATTTATATATATA
>Ga0099824_1003076_pt1 | contig 24367 bp, 11 predicted proteins | sample SiratrowhiteBW_FD_76837 | JGI IMG/M metagenome (GOLD analysis project Ga0099824, IMG submission 76837) | Root nodule microbial communities of legume samples collected from California, USA - Siratro white BW | ecosystem: Host-associated > Plants > Roots > Nodule | place: USA: California...
AAAAAATATTATAATATATATATATATATATATATATATATATATATATATATATATATATATATATATATATTAATAGGTGTGAACACGGGAAAGGTGATTAGTACTTGTGCCCACAATTATCTTTATTAATTTTTGTGTAATTTTTCACCTCCATCCTCATGAGGATAGATGCACAACCCATTATGGATTTTTTTTCACATAATTTTTGAGATTTGAGTATATTAGAGGAGGCTTACTCTTCAATGAAAGGATTTTTATCATCAAATTATTTTCTTGTTATTTTATTTGACATTTTAGATTTTTTTTACTTTTATTTTATTTTATAATAATATATAATTGTTTTTGTTATTTCTATCCTTAGTAATTTATTACTGAGTGATAAAATAAAGAAATATATAAAGTAAGAAAATTGTGTGTATAAAGAGAAAATAAAATTAATATGAAAACACGAAAGATGTAAAAATATTACATAATACTTATTTTCGTAATTACCTAAATCACGTTAATAAAATTCATTGTTTTAAGGGTATTTTAACTAGTTTTTCTGTTATAAAGACGTGTTTTTGTGCTTTAATATAAGTGTGAGAAATAAATTGAAAAGTGATAATAAAACTTATTTTATATATAAGCTTCGATTTAATTAGTTGTTTATTGAAGGCTTCATTGATGTACTTTGGTTAATGTAATTTGGTGATGAATACAGTAAAAGTAGATATGTTTTGACTTTTCACTGGAAATAAGGGGGGTGAACTTAGGGAGAGGGAGATGACAAATAGAAGTTAGAAGAGTTTCTTCCTTTTCGCTGATTAATCCAAATTTTCCTTTCTTCTTATATCTTCATTTTTTTCTCTGAATTTCAAAGTCACATCTTATTCCTCCATTACCCTTTGTTTCGATCAGAGAGAGCAAAAAAGAAAATAAAAACATAAAAAATGAATTTGTTCAGATTAAGAAAAATTAATAAAAAATAAGAAAAATGAGTAAAAAATTTATAATTATGTATGCAAGCAAAAAAAGTTATTTTACAAAATAATAAATTTATATTATTTTTATTTATTCTTATCATATAATTTATTTTAATTTTTATAATATTATAATAAAAACATAAATATTGTATATTTACCTAAACATAATTAAGTATTTACTAAAATAATAATTGGATTTTCATAGTTATAATAAAATATTTATAGATGATCAATTATATTTTTAGTATATGTTATAAATATTGTGTTAATACTTATAGCAAGAGAGATTCTATCTTTGAACAATCAATTATGGATAAATTTGTTGTAAATAATTGCAATTTCGTGTTCTAGTGTATTGATATTTCAACTTTTTTTTATCAGTTAATTTTCTTTTTTCACACATTCTTTTCAATTTATTTATCTTTTTATTAAGATATTAAATAGTTTAATCACTTTTACACGACGATCTTATGAATATAAGTAGTGGTCCTTCTTATTTAGTGTATCCATACAGTTTAATTTTTTGCTTTGATAATAATATGAATGTTGAATATCAATACTTCTATATTGATTATTTTTGATCGAAGTGAATAATTCAAGGTTTACTGGAATCTCCCATGCCAAATTTAGGATATATACTAAATATCTCATTTATGATTTAGAATTAATAATTATAATTTTATTTACGATAGAATTATTTTCAAGTGTCTTCATTGTAACTTCAGAAACGAAAAACGGTAAAACTATCTTACAAAATGTATTAAAAAAATGTAAGTAAAATTTAGTTATAAAAAAATAATAATACATGGACATATAATTTTTTCTAACTTATTTTAGAAAATATAAATACAATACTTATAAAAAAAAACTAATATTAATTATGTAATTTTTTAACTTATTTTAAAAGATATGGATGCAAGACTTATAGAAGAAAATTAATATTAATTATGTAATTTTTTAACTTATTTTAAAAGATATGAATATAATACTTATAAAAAAAAACTAATATTAATTATGTAATTTTATTTTTATAATATAATTAAATAATTAATACTTCTTTCCTAAATTAATATTAATATTTTTTTTATTTTCTTTCTTTAACTATATTTAGAATGATTTGTATATATTTAATTTTTTTTATCAATATATGAAAAAAAAAATATTTTCATTCCTATATCTTTTATTATTTTTATTTATTTCTTTATTTTCATAATAACTTAAAAGCATAATTATCATTATCTATTAATTTTAAATCCTATTTTCTGATCCCTTAAATATGTGCTTACGGTAATTATTTAAATTTTTTCTTTAAAATTTTCTCATTTTACCCCATTATATAGCTTTACATGGATGCATTAATTATTTTACCTCCTTTGGAACACAACCCTGAATAAAATATTAAAATATAAGATAATCATGATTTTTTACCATGAATGTCATTAAGAAAATCAAATTCTTAAAATTTTGAATTAGTTTTTAATTAAAACACAAAATAATTTAATGCGTGAGCTATACATTATTATTTCTAAGTAATACAACATGAAATATTTCCAATAAAATGATTAATCATATCGCCACACCTTCATTTTTTCTACCTTATTTATAAACCAAGTCGTATCATTATTATTAAATTAAAATCAAAATATGTATAATTTTAATATTTAGATAGTAAAACCTATCGATTTAAAAAATTAATTACCAAATTCATAAAATTAAAAAAATTAATAAGAGAATTTACAAAACTAAAAGTTCAGTAAAAAAAACCTCAAAATTTATAAATTACCGTTAATGTAGAGAATTGTAAAAAATTCTATAGCAAAATATATAATTAAAAAAGCTGGAATTTACATCATTTTAACCAGGTCACCAATTATAAAATATCACAAAATTAAAAAAATTAAAATTATTAAATGCCATGAGACAAGGATGTCGCATAGTGAAAACAAAGATTGTCCCTGGTCAGCAAACAGCCTCACGTGTCCCCTTCTGCTTTCCTTCTTCCCACAAATGCTTATAGTACGTGTCAGTCCTCGCACGTGTACCCTAGTTTTCTTTTCAATCTTTATTAAATTATTTTGGTGGTACTTCTTATATGTTTCACCAATAATATAATAATCCACGTATAATTTCCGTATACCATCACCATCCATCATACAGGTTCACATGCCTGCAATTTGACAAGTAGCCCAGATTTTGCTACTGTCATGCCACGTGTTACTGTCACTAAATATCTATTATTTTTTTTACTTTTTTTTCTGTTCTTTCGTGTTACCATCTTCATCCACTCTCTTCCTTATGGAGTAACTGTATTTTTTTTTTACATGTTTTTAATTTTTACAGATAAAAAAATATGTGTTGTTTCATTTCAGGCACCATTCAACCAGAATGCCAGGTTAGCACTTCTTTTCGTAGAGGAATTCGTACTTCAAGTACCACTATTAATACAAGCTAATGAATCCTGTTCAATGTTGCAATATTTTCAGTGCAAAAAATTAATACACAGAGATGAAGTTATTTGTAAACTTGAAAATGGTACATATTGATAATTCAACTCAAGTAAAGATTTAAGAATAAATTATGTGTGGGGTGTGTGCTAAATTTGTATATTTACGTTGCTTAAAAAAGCCATGTAAAGAATATGAGAATTAAACAATTGAAGCTGGGTGTGTTTGAGTTACAATTTAGTTTTATATAACCCCACTTTTTTTTTTAATCTAGCAATGTAATTATTTCTCTCTTATGTGTATTTTTATCATAAAGGAAGGTTAAATGCACTGCAAAGTAATTTGGCCTTGAAAGCAAAGAAATTGAGTTTGCGTAAAGCTAAACATAACAAAAAAGAGTGAACTAAAAACATCTCCCTAACCCTCTATTAATTTTTAGGTGCCAAAAGCATTGGAGGAACTCTGATTGGACAAGGATATTGGAAAAATATTAGCTTTTGTAATCTAAATAAACACCAATAATTATTGGAAGACTTTCTGATTAAACCAGTGATAATTAGATTAGCTTGATTGACATTAATTGCGGGCTAATTTACTGTTAATCTTTTGGGTTGTGGGTACTTTTGTTTCCGATTAATCATGTTCATTTTTTTGGACAAAATCCTAAATCAAAATTGCACTGCTCTTTTTTTTTTTTTGTCAAATCCTTCGATCCAACATTGCAAGCATGGAAAATTTCTTCCTCTCTAATCATTCTATAATCGACTATGTTTATTATTCTTAAGCCTAAACCAATCAAGTTGGTTATGAATTTTGTTTGGCATGACATTATTGATGGTCTTGAAAGAAAGTGATTAAAAGTTGAAAAGACTAAAGTACGTGGTTACAGTTCACTAGCATCATCGTGTGACTTGCAAGGTGCCTAACATAAATGGGGGAGCAGAGACTAGAAAAGTGTACACATCCTGGTCGGCATGATCTTTTCTTTTATCCCTTTTCCTAAAATCATCGAGTAGTAATAGTTGTTGTTTTATGGTATCCTAATATGCCATTCACATCTCTGACTATCATATCTGGCTAATGCCACTCTCATGTCCTCTCCGTTCACTTTTCCATCTCTACTTTTCTTTTTCTTCTTTTCTACTCCGTTTGGGGTTGGAGAGAATATATATCACTCGTCAGAATACAAAAGTATTTCTGAATAATAAAAAAAATAGATTTTGAAATAGTAATATATTAAAATAAAGTACTTTATAAAATATGAAAATTTTAAATTAATTAATTTAATTTATTATTTTATTTTATTAGACCTTTTAGTATCAATATTTTTATTTATTATTATATAATCTGTTTAATGTTATTTTTAATAATTTATTATAATATAAAAACAAAAAATGAAAAAAAGAACGAATTTCTCTAGAATTTATCAAGGGTGTACATATACATTGTTTTTTATATTCTTTCTCTCTTTTATTCTTAGAAACCAATGACTTTCCACTTCTTTATCGTTAGTTTTGCATGAATTATTCTATCTTCAACTCTTCACGCTATTCTCATCAAATCACTTGAAACAAACGACTACCATGCAATTAAATACCCTATTTTCCATCTTCATAAACAGTAATATCACGGATACAAATACAGAATAAGAGATGTGATAGAAAAAAAATAATATTATTTTTCTGTGAATCACAAATTTATATAAATCATTGGTATAAATATTTATCAAAGACTAACAATGATACCCAACTAACTAATGATAAATAAAAAGAAGAAAGAATATGGTTGAGGTAGATGGGAGGTTTAATTATTTGAGATGATGATAGCATTTTTTGGGATTAATTAGTTCAGTGTGAAGTAAGCATTCTAGATGAGAAAACAGCAAAACGACCAAGTGAGTGCTTAGAAAGATGTTGAGCAACACTAACGTGGGAGTATTAGTAACAGTTTGGAACTGACATTGGGAATGATTAATGTCGAGGACGATGGGATTTGACAAAGGACTAAAATTGTAGTTGAAATCATGATTAGCAGCAAACAAACACACCTGCAAAATTATAGTGTTGAATGTGTAGCCATTGTGGGAGGTATTCATTTCCAATTACTGTTTTGACCTTTTTTTTTTTTTTTTAATGCACAGATTATGGCCCCATCTACTCCACTTAGCCATGTCCCTTGCAACCTTTGTGCCCATCAACATTCTTGACTTTCAGGTGACACTCTCCGACACCCAACACGTGTACAATCATCACTCTAATTTTTCTCCACTTTCAAATATTTTATAACAATCAATATATGATATTTAAAAGCATAAAGATAAGCAGAGTTTGCTGTTCATGAATCAAGACCAGTGTTTTATCTATGTACATGTGAGTTTTGATAAGAACAATGTCCATCATCTACATGAAACTCTAAAGCTGTTCAGAAGATTTGTTCTCACTCTTAGCATTCTTCAGATTTTGGAAAGAGGTTTCTTTTGTTTACAGTACTTCCTGATCCATGAATCCACTGTTCATGCATGTGTATTTTGCTGAGTTATAAGCCTACAAGAATGCATGGCACACGTTAGAGTGAGAGTTAAGCTAAGGTAAGGGCTTTTTACCTCATGTTTGTGAGTGAGTAAAAGACGGGCTCATTATTGGCATGTCATGAAAATAACTTTTACTTTTCTGTTTAAGTGTCACTCTTCCTTTTGCCATGTTTTCTTCTATAGTAAAAAGTTCAGCACGGTCATGTAAAAAAAGTTAAGTTTTACAGTAAAATGTTGTTGGTTCCTTAAAGTTAAATGCGAGAACGTGGTTAAATAATTAGTCTATTAAAGATGTAAAATATTATTAATCTCTCATTATTAAATCAATATTTGCTTTTGGTATTACTTAAAATTTTCGTAAGCATGAAATATAATTATGCATTCTAGATTTATCAGAGATTAATTGGGTATTTTTTTAATATAAATATGATGATGTTTTAGATTTTAATTTGATGACATGCAAAACATTAAAGACCAACTTGAAAGTATTTCTGATTTGGCCTTGGTGGTGGTGGGCATGCACTAGTGCATTCATTCTGAACTTCATGGGCTTCATTTTAAATTCTGATATTTGGGCTTCATGGACCAAGTGATAGATTTTGGACAATTACTGATAAACACATCCAAAAACTTTAGTGATTTATGTTTCAGTTCATAGTCCATTAAGCTTTCCCTCTGTTACCTTTCATTTCTAAAATTGTTTCATATGTTGTACAACCAGAACGTCAAATTTCTTGATTCTGCTACACATCTTTCGTTAGATCTACTGGTAAATGTTGCTACGGTAAGTTCTTGTAGTCATTATGGTCATTCAGGACATATTTTTTGCTATCGCAAACACGAATTTCCCTCAAATAGTGATGCAAAAACATGGAAATTTTGTTAACAATCATAGTGACAAAGTTTACACTCATTGTGGATGAATGCAACACACTATAGAAGTTTGTATCACGAGCTTGGATTTCCTCCTAGACACAAAATAAAAGTTTGTATCGTGAAGGAAGTAATGTCTAAATTATTGGAGAGTCTACACACTCCACTACTATGTGCATGTTTGGGAATGTGTTTTGAACACACTATTCATGTAGACATCTAAGAATAGTGCAAAAGCTAAAGTATTGAAAATTCACATCACAAAAACTCATTGTATGATGTCGATTAATTTCTACATGACGTGTAATCTACGCATGACATTCACAAACTCGACTATATTTCAGGTAATAGTTTAGTTGCAATCATAGATACATGATGGTTTCAGATTATTTCACGTACGGATCATACTAAACCAAGTATTATTTTTTTTATTTGGAAAGTAGAAAATAAAGAATAATTGCCAGGCATAAAAAAAAAATCAAGGGAACCAACAAGATGTGAATGTAAAAAAAATGGTGTTTTTCCATCAGGACCACAAAATAAATGTGAAGCAGCAATCAACCAACCATCCAAGAACACCCATGCAGATAAGGCTGAGAGATAAGCCACATTTTATGCTCACACATTCACTCCTCACTGCATCCATCACAAAACTCACCCCACGCTGAAAAAATATACTTAACCATATTCATATATAAACATCCCTTTCGCACACTTTTTCCACCTATATTCAACACCTCACTACTGTTCCAAACTCCGACATGGCCACCGTCGCCGCCGCCACATCATACTTCTTTGGCACCCGTCTCTACAGCCCGACAACCTTAAACAACGGAAGATTCCACGCGTTCTTCAACTTTGGCACCAAGAAGGCGCCGCCGCCGCCGCCGCCGAAGAAAAAGGAAGTGAAAGCGAAACCCGCCTCCGGCGACCGGCTGGTGTGGTTCCCGAATGCGCAGCCGCCAGAGTGGCTCGACGGAAGCATGATCGGCGACCGCGGGTTCGACCCGTTCGGGTTCTCAAAGCCCGCGGAGTATCTGCAGTTCGACCTGGACTCGCTGGACCAGAACCTCGCGAAGAACGTCGCCGGCGAAATAATAGGAACAAGGGTGGAGGTCGCAGAGGTCAAACCGACGCCGTTTCAGCCCTACACGGAGGTTTTCGGGATTCAGAGGTTCCGCGAGTGCGAAGTCATTCACGGAAGGTGGGCAATGCTGGGTGCTCTCGGTGCTTTGGCAGTTGAGGCTCTCACCGGAGTCGCATGGCAAGACGCCGGAAAGGTACGGTTTTGGTGTCTCTTTCCTTAAACTGATGATGCATTTGAATACCCTTTTGCTCTTTCTGTTTTGGATTTCGCCATTTTTTAGAAAGTCGACGTTATTTTTTAACAGCCAAGATATCGAACACTTGGTGTTTGCGAACTTTGATTACTCTTTTGCTTTATTTTACATTTTGATTTGTTTGATTCTCCGTTGGTTAACGACATAGCGAACGGATATCTGCGTGTGGAAACTTGAATGCTGAACTTTTTTTGACAAGACCATAGAATTTGTACTGAGATGTTGATTTTTTTATTTTATTTTGTGGGATGTTTTGTTGTATTGTGTGTATGAGTTTCGGACAACGCAGCATGGCCCCTTGTCAGTATTATACCTTGGACGTGTCTTATTGTTATCCACTGACATGCATAGTGCCACCAGATATTTTCAACAAATCATTATAATATTTTCAACAAAGTATTAAGACACTCAAAATTCTAACATTTATCTACTCTAAATAAACTAATTTTATGGGAATATAATATTTGACTTCAACGTATATATACTGGATTTGAGTTGTCTCGTTCACAAAATTTATTTTTCATGACATTGTCTTTCTAATTTCTTTTCATTAATTATTTTATTTCTCTCACTTTTTTTTTTGTTTATTTATATATTTGTGTAATGAGATTATATAGCTGAAGGACTATGACCCTTGTGGCCATGAAGGATGAAAATAAAGCTTCACATTATTACTTGATTTGTCGTATGTATAATGATGTCTTTTTGTAGGTTCTCATTTTAAACGAACAAAACGACACAAAAGTCCTAGACATTTAGTTATAATAAAACTTTAAAAATTTGTGTGAATAATATCAACACTTAACGATGAAAAGACTGAAAAATTTTAGATTTGGATTGCTTTTGCATTAAGCACGAGATTAAATATGAGATTGATTATCTTTGGGGAGAAGGGTGAAATTGTTCTTGGTCGTTATTAGGCAGATATTTATTCTTACAAATGTTGTGTAAACATGTTGCAACTCTGGATTTCAGGTAGAGCTGGTGGAAGGATCATCTTACTTGGGACTTCCACTTCCATTTTCATTGACCACACTGATATGGATCGAGGTGATAGTGATAGGATACATAGAGTTTCAGAGAAATGCAGAACTTGACCCAGAGAAAAGGTTGTACCCAGGAGGCAAGTTCTTCGATCCTCTGGGTTTGGCCGAGGACCCTGAAGAAAAAGCCAGACTTCAACTTGCAGAGATCAAGCATTCCCGGTTGGCCATGGTGGTCTTCCTCATCTTTGCCATTCAGGCTGCTGTAACAGGAAAAGGCCCTATCAGTTTTATTGCTACCTTCAGCAAGTGACATATATATTAATATAACTTTATTATATATCAAAGTTCTCCATTATCCTCTAATTTTATTAATTCTTTTCTGTACACCCAAAATATGAAAACTGTTACTTATAATTATGAACTTGAACTTATGTTATATATGTTTGTATGTGTTGCATGCTTTGAATGATATTCAGTATTGCATTGCTACTCTGAATGATATGCAGTATTGCTATTCTTGAATGATAAATTATGATTTTGGGCTTTGGTGAAATCTACTTGAATGATGATTTTGGAATAAAAGGAGTACTGGTAAGTTTTTCTATTAGTGATCAAAATTACAAATTTAATAAATAATAAAAATTAATGTTACTGTTAAGATTTCTCTTTCACGTATAAATTATATTTAAGCTATCTCGCACGAAATTAACGATGAATAATTAAGACCTGGTTGTTTTAAAAAAAGTGATGTTTCTTATCATTTGTTCTTTAAAATTATTCCCCGAATAGGTACAAGCTCTCCACATGGAATAGAAAAATTAGCAGCATGATGTGGAGTTGGAGTTAATTTGAATTAATTTTATACTTCTTTTCTCCTTTTGTAGTGACATTAGAATTTGTTTGATTATATAGAAGAAAAACATAGAGGAATAAAAGATAAATTATTATATATTGATTCACAATTCTGTGAATTGATTATATATCATACCCAAACAAAAATAACATTGTGGTAAAACTATAATCAATGAAACGTGAAACTTGTAAAACATGATTATATTTACCGGGAATGATAGTTTGACACGTTTAAAAAACACTCATTTAATTACAAATATGTTAATATTTTAATTATAATGTTACAAATTTGACATTCATTTGACATTATTGATGTCTTAAAAGTATATATCTATATATATATATTTTGAAGGAGTTTGATATTATACATAAGTTAAAATATTTTATAAATAGGGCAGAATTTATTCAGTTTCAATTGGTAGTTTTTTGAAAAAAAACATATTTAAAATTATTAAAAATGATACTATTTTATTAAAACATATGTATGTTTTAAAAATTACATATTGTATCACTATATTTAACTATTAAAATTAGCTCTGTCATTGTAACTTAAATTAAAAAAATTATCTATTTTTTTATCAGTAATATTTTTTTATCAATTTTCTAATAAGACTAATATAGTTTGCCAGTAAGACATAAGGCCTAGTTTTGTTTGGCGAGAAGAATATGGCGGAGCTGACTGGTTTTGACCTGATTATTTGTTTTGGAAGGTTTACCATTGTAATAATAAATCAAAATATTTTTTATTGAAGTACTTTTTTAAAATAATTAATAATAAAAGTTTTTCATTTTTTTTATTTAATTTTAACTTTGATAGTTTATTATATTAATTATAAATTTAATAGTTCAAATATAAACTCGGTATTGTACTGAATTTTACCATTAAAAGGTATTTTGTTATCTTGTAAAAAAGATGGAAAACAACTCACGTATTTCTAAGTTATTTAATACTTATTGTAAGTCTGGTTAATCTTGAATAATCATTCTAGTCTTGAGTTGATTTTACGTTACACTTTGTTTTTCTCTTTCTTCTTTCACTGATTATTTTATATCTTGACACTTAAGTTAATTATCTATTTTTATTTTTTATACTCCGACATTTAAATTAATTATTGGTAGAAATATATTAAATAACTTATAAGATTATAATTTTGTTATCCATATTTTAAGATTGTTCTCTTATTTATAAGCCCATGGTTGGGCTTTCCTGAATGTGCCAAAGGCCGAGGTCTATATGAGTTTAATAATCATTCTAATCTTAGTTTAGACTATAGTTATTACGAGTTGATTGGTGTTAACCTGTTTCCAGATTAATACAATTTATACTTATACTATTAATCCAATGCAGATGGTATCTGATCTGTCCGAAAATTTGAATCATACACACAAAATTAAAAATTTTCACAAGGACATTATTTAAGAATTAAACCCTTGAAATAAAACCTAAATTTAATTTTATGCATCTTAACTCACGTTTTATTACGAAATTTTTAATTAAAAATAATTTAAATATACCTTTCAATCAAATTTAATTTTCTAAAATCCGAACCAGCCCAAACATTTTAAAATAAAACTTTGATGACCTAACTCTTTTAACTTCTAAATTTAATATGTTTATGGTTGATAATGATGATGACAAGTGAATAAACCATTTTATATTATTTAAGTGCAAGTGAGTTGTGTAAAGGGACTATATGTTCCTTATATGGATCATAAACTGTTGAAAAATAAAAATAAAATATAACAACCAACAAATGAGCAACCTTAACAGTGTCCTATGCCTTATCGCCTTTCACGAAATATGAAAATACAAACTTTAAAAAGACACTAAATACAAATACACATTAGTTTCTCACTTTTGAGGCCATACTTTTATTTTATTTTTTGCATCTACATTGTAGCAATTGTCACAACACAGGTAAATAATCTCAACCATTCTTCTCCTCTTGTTCTTGTTCCTTTTTCTCCTTTATCTCAGTTGTCTTGACTGTGCAGACTAATGGGGAGATTGTTTGTGGTGAATCTGGAAGGGAAGATCTATAGCTGCAAACACTGTCATACCCATCTTGCTCTTTACGATGACATCTACTCAAAGGTTCCATCTTTATCCCTTCCCCTCTTTTCTCTCCTATATATCTTTTCTGGGTATAACATTTTCAATCCCCTTCTTCTTCATTCATCTGTTGTAAATTCAAATGGATCGTCATGCTGTGTGATGTTTTTCTGCTTCCTTGATTGGCTATTGCTTTACCAAATTTGACGTTTGACTTAACCAGAGTCGGTTTGTGAAAGAATAATCCACCCCTCAAGTTAACCACCACCAGACATTTCAATAACTTCGTGATTGTTAAACCATAACCATTTTTAAAACATTTTTAACTTTTAGTCACAAGCACAATTCGATAATTGTATACAATTGTATTCATTTAATCTTAACTGCTTATGAGATAAAATTAATCATGTTTACACGTGTAGTTACGTGTCTCGGGTAGAGATGAGGATTCTGTTACTCTTTGTTGAAGGAGATGTAGATTTTCTTCTTCTTTGCCCAGCTGTTTGCTTAAAGCGCTCAGCCTATAACAACCTTTGAAATGGTTATTGCTTCTCATGTCATGCTTTTGGTGGTTTTAGACTGTTTATTTAGCAACTTATGCCCCCCTGAAGCCAGGGGATCTTGATTATGATATGTGTGTTTATCATTTTTTGTATTAAATGGATCGAAGTGACTAGAGAGGTGTGGTATTTCTCTCTTGACTACTTCTGAACTATATAATACATTGATACTTGCTGTATTTTTCTGAATTTTTTTTTTTTTTTTATGAAAATGGTGGAGAAGAAAGCAGATAAATTTTTGGATCTCTTTATACGGAGAAATGATGTATGTCCTTTAGATATTTTACTTCTGCTGAGATGAGACATGATTTTTTCACAGGGAAACTGTAGAAAGCAAGCCATTTTGAATCCGATTTCTTTGAAATTTTGTTGCAAATAATATGATACAGTTTTAGGCCTCCTTGCCCCTTTTCAAAGAGTATTCCTACTTGTAACATTGCTCTTCTTCTCCATTGGAATTTGCACTATATTTATGATCTTCGTTGGAGAAAACTGATTGCGTTGAGTAACTTGTGTAGCATTTTAATTAATCAAGTATAGGTTGTGTTCAATCAAGTTTCCTGTTTGCTGACTAGAACAAGGGAGACCTCAATCGGCTTTCACTTCTTCAAATGTTGCAACTTGTTACCTCTAGTGTATTTAGTTAGGCAGACTTTGGTTGCATTTGCATAAGTGCATCTTCAAGTGTTGCAATTTGGTACCTGCATTTATAAGTAATATTAGATATAAGTCTGTTTCTGTCAGTTTATAAGTGCCACTTATCTAGGCACCTAATATATTATCATATGAAGTACATTACCTTTCAAATGCTGCTAGAGTTTAGTTTCTCCAAATTTGATATTTTCATTTTTTTTATGTGATTTTTTTGCTAGGACCCCAATTCTGTTTTGAGTTTTTTTCATAAGAACAAATTATCTGACTATCATTTTTTCCTTTGTTATAATCAGACATTCCACTGCAGACATGGGAAAGCTTATCTCTTCAATAAGGTGTAAGTTTTCCTTACTTTCGGCATCTTATCACTATGTAATACTAAGAAACAAAAAATAAACTTTCCCTTGTTGTATTGTATCAAGACAATCATCCATCAGTAGAGAGAATATTGATATTTTGCATGTCCAAGAACTCGTTTGAAGATATACATCACTGTCCACTCGTAAAATCTCTTTTGTACCTTTAGCACATGTTAATCAAATTGGAAATCATACAATTGTATGTGAATCACAATTGCGTGACAAAAACATTGCATTACTGCTATCAGTTTTGCGAACTGTTTCGGTGATAGTGTGTAGCATGTGTAAGAAAACTGGCAACCATAACAGTTAAGTTATTCATGACCACTTGGCTCTTGGATCTTTAAAGCTGTTACATTATAATATTGCAGTTGGTTCTTTTCTTTGATACAGTTTAAACTTTTATTCTTTGTCAGTGTGAATGTTTCTGTTGGCGAAATGGAGGACAGACACATGATGACTGGGTTACATACCGTGGCAGACATTTTCTGTGTGGGTTGTGGATCGATCGTGGGCTGGCAATATGTAAGACTATGAAGCACTGCTTCAAACATCATGGTATTTTGCCTGTGTTTATGTAGTTCTTAGTAACTCAATTGATGCTTTTCAGGAAACTGCCTATGAAAAAAACCAGAAGTACAAGGAAGGAAAATCCGTGCTTGAACGGTTAGTAGAAATGTTGTGAGAAAACATTGATAATAATATAATCAAAGTGAAGCCATCTTTTGGTGTTAAGTATGTAGTGGTTTAGATAAGCTCTATTATTGAGCAGGTACAAAGTGTCAGGTCCTGATGGAAGCAATTATTGGATCAGTCATGAGGCACATGTTGGTGGAAGTGATGCAGATGATGCTTAGTCATCCTACACATTCACAATTGTACATTCCTCAACCCTGTGGTGTTCAATGAGTTTAGATTTATGGAGGAAATTTCACAAAAACGACACATTGCCAAATTCTGTTGTCAATAACGTTATTTTAAGTACATCTAATTGCTGGTTTAATGCTTTCTTTTAAAAGAACTAATTGATTCAAACTTCTAATGTATCCTGTTTTTTCAATTTGTAGCACATATTTGGATGAAGAAAGTCTTTCAAGTGCCCTGATTATGACTCTCACTAAATATAATGTATTGAAATAAAAGACTGCTGAAAAAAAATATGTATAACTAAAACTTTGTTGGTTGAACTCCCTTTAGTTTCTTCTTGAAACGTATTTTCATCAACTCTGATGCCGAATAGAATATGTTTGAATGTGTATTGACATAATCGGATTTGTCTTAGTCTTAGTGCATGAGTGGTAGAGTGATATACTAAAAAGACAAAAAGAATGTATTTTAGTTACTTGTGATAAAGTTTTCAAAAATCGAAATTAGAATGTTGTTAATTTGTGCTTACATTAAGATGTTAATTTCATATTTCGTTTTGCATCCCATGGGTTCGTCATGCACCTCAATGAGGGTGTTTAAAAGACAAAATGGTCATAGAGGACTGATTAACATTTTTGTCTTCAAGGACTGATTAACATTAAGATGTTAATTGCCACCGGCATCCCATCGCCGTCACTTTCCCAGTCCGAGTGTTGTGTCGTACACAATGTCTTTGGTATTTATTTCAAAAAGAAATTTTTGTATTGGGAAATCTAAAAGACATTTTTTTATTGTATAATTTAGAAGTATTTTTTTAAAAAATAACTTTTAAATTACATGTTGGCTTGCTTCTAGGAGGGATGAATCGATTAGGCTTTTAGGAAGGACAGACCAACTCTTTTATTAAAAGATGTACTTTTGAATAGAATTTTTTTTATATGAAAAAAATATTCTAGAATTGTGTAATTCCAAACTCATTTTCAAAATTTAATTCTAAAATGTCCAATACAAAAATTATTTTTTTAAAAGAAAAAGTGTTTTTGATTGCATAATTAAGAAGTTACTTTTTTTCTTAACAAGGAAATTACTTTTTTCGTAAAAAAAAAAAAGAAACTTCTGAGATTAAGAGATTTTTTAAATTGAACAATAAAAAGAATCTTAAACCAAATGATAGAGTGTAAATTTTAATATTTATGGGAATGCAAAAGAAAAGTATGGGAGGCTGCAAAAAAATATGTTCACTTTCTTTGTTGTTATAATTTTTTTATAGTCTGGTCCAATTTGTACAAATGCTTAGTCTTATTTTGAATTGTTAAAAAACTTATTTTGGGCTTTTTCTTTTAACACCCATATAGTTTCTTCTTGCACCTTTTTAAAATTTAAAAATATACTTCTGATTATACATTCTAGAATCATATTCTTGATTATATAATCTATAATATATTTTTACACCTGAAATTCGTTTAAGTTTCTACATTACATAATATAAAAAATGCATTCTAAATTAATTTAAAATGTACTTTTGCATTGTACAATCTTAAATATATTTATGAATTTAAAGATACATTATACATAGTGTAATTTAGAAATTTAAAATATATTTCTAAATAAAAAACTATATTCTAAATTTTATAATATGGAAATTTAGAATATATTTTTAAATTTGAAAATACAGCAACTTAAAAAATAAATAAGGCTCCCGAACAAAAAATTAACTCAAATCCATTGCTCTCACTGATTGAATAAATTAATCATCTAATGATCGAGGATGAATCCTATGCCTCTTCTTTCGTAATGCATAAATTGACTGTGGCACCTATCTTACATACCAACACACCAAGAAGTTTCTTCTTTCCTCATTTCTAAGCACTCATAAGAAAATATATTTATTTTTTCTCATAAACTAAATTCAGATTGTGCATAGATTCAATGTCCTTCTTGAAGAAACTAATATTGAAGAGATCAAATTTTCTTTAATAATTTATACATAAATTATTTTTTTTTACTTGTAAAAGAATTTTTCTTTTTCTTCTTTTTGTTACATAGTAGGTAATCATGCAAAAAAAATAAATAAATAAGCCTTAACTAATGCACTGAAAAAGAAAATACCATTGAACTCCATATATGCAAATGCAAGAGAATTTTGATTATGTAAGATATAAAATGAAACAATCCATTAACCAAAAACTTTAGGGCTCACACAATTGCTATTGCCATTCTCATTAGACTGTCCCACAGAAGATCGGGTGAATTATATTTGCAGTGGTTTCTTTCCTTCATGAGGAGATTGGCAGTAGCTTCTTATTAAATTCAAGAACAGAGATTTATATTATCCAAGAGAATAGACCATTCGCTCAGATAGCTCTGCACCCACAACCTTCCTGTATCTCCGCAATTGTGACTCCAAGTAACTTCGCTGCTCAGGACCAAGGACATTCCGCAGATCCTTCAGAGATAAACGGTAGTATATGCAAAGCAAAAAGATAGACAAAGCTAAAGTCAGACTGAAAAGGGATTAATCACGCAGCAGTTACCTGTTGTTAAACACAAAGGTCTACCAAATCAATGACTCTTATTCCATGCAATCCTGTTTTGTGTTTGATAATGCATGATTTGTTTTCATTCCATGTTTTACAAATTATTAAAAGAATGTTATGTTTCACTTTTTTTTTTTTTTCAAATATTTGTACACAAAATGATGAAACAAGATTGTTATTTTATCATTTCCCTCCTTTTTAACTTCCATCGTATGTTCAAACGCTGTTTCAAATTCAGTATTCAAGCACCTCTATTATACCCAAGTCGAACATGTCAAAATGCTGGTTATACGCAAGTCAAACATGTTAAAATGGAAAATGTTATATGTCATTTAAGATCAGTCAGGTGCTTAAAGTGCAGGAAGTAGTAGGTGTATTTATTCACCAACCATTAAGCATACCTTGTATTTCACATGTGATCCCTTTATCCCAAGCAAAACCTTGCTGACATCACCAATTTCTGGATCATCACCTGAAGTAGTTTCTAGGTCAGGTTCATCATCAGAGCATTCTGATTCAGACTCAACCATTTCTTCATCTTCAAGCATTGGAACATCATTTGCATCTTCTTGGCCACCGTCATCAAACTCACTTCCCATTGAATCATCCCTAATTTGAGGTACGGGTGACTCTCCATTTTGTAAAATGGAAGCATCAGATAAGACAACATAAGGTCTTCTATCAAGCAGAGGCCTTGCAACATCAAATGGGACCCACCTGGAGGTCGGGCATTGCTGTCAGACTTGTATATTATATAGGGACAAGGGAGCAGAGAAAAAGTGATCGAAGTTCAGGGAAAAAATATAGTATGATCTATGTAACATATACCAGAAGAATACAAAGACAAAACTACCATTTTACATTATTTATTCCTCAAGCGATTACACCAAGATTTGTAGTCAAAGAGGAGGCGAATGGATATAATTGAAAGTAAACCCAAGGGGTTTCAGACAAACTAAATGCTCTATAAATTCAACAATAAACTGCAAGCATGATGAAGAAGTGGTTTTATTAGCTCACTGCAATGGAATAACTTACTGATAGCGAAGAGGGCATAGAAGTTCTGAAGGGCGATATGCAGCTTTGTATCTCATCTTGCTGCAAGAGTGAATATAGTAGCCAAGATAGTAGTATTGTAAACTAGGACAGTAAACCTGGTTTTCTTTCACCCAACCTATTTCTTGAAACGCTGAGTACTTGCCTAGTGATAGAAAGGCAAAATCTGGATCCCAGAACAAATATTTACTTGACAAACATTTAGGAAGGATATCTATAACACCAACTGCTACTAACTGGCCATCTATTAGATATTGTTGATGGAAAGAGCCAAAACCACAAGGAGGAACCGTGCTATCACCAGTAGGAAAAACTTGTAATAATGGAGTATCAACCAAAAACATGCGATATGAGTTCTCAGTAACCTTTTGTGGTTTATCATTATGTACTTCGAGCTGATATTTTCTGTACAAAGCAAATTCTTCTGGATCAAAACTGGATCTGTTTAAACGGATCTCAAGCTTTCGCTTTTTTACCTGACAATGTTGAGGACCAATCAAACCATTTCCTCCAATATCACGCTCCATTCTAGACTTTTTTGGAACTGAAGCAATTTTACCACTTCGGGTCAGGGAAACGTGCTTACTAGAAGCATAAAAATTAATATGTCCATTGCAAGCCCTGATCGAAAGACCGGAATTTTTCACTGTTGGATCTAAAGAAGCCACTAGCTTTTCTGCAATAGTTTTAGGAGACAATTCATTCTCCTTTTCACAAACTCTTGATGCGTTGGAATCGTTGCCAACCTTGTCACATGATTGTGCTCGTTTTATAGATGCTGCAATTTGAAAGGCTATATTGCTACTGTATAAGAGATCTTCAGATCCATTAACTAGGAACTTTTTCTTTCCCTGTGAAACTATTTTTACTGAAGCTTTTGGTAATTGAATACCAGAAGGAAATTCCCCCTTTTCAATGAAGATGTGTATTACACTATCAATTTTGTTTGATAAATAGTGCAGAGATTCTTCAACTTCATCCTTGTCATTGCCAGCAGCTACGGATTCTTCTGACATAGGTCTGGAGTGGTTTTCTGATTTGGTTGAAGTATTTGGGTCCTCCGCAGCCTCAACATTTTTTACATCCAAGGCTCCATCTAAAAACCTAGGCAGATAGAATTGCTGATGAAAAATACAGTTTATGGATAGACAAAGAATGTGTGCAGGTCACAAATGTCAAATAAATAGAATTTCCTGTACTAGAAAAATACAATTCTAATGTACTCTACCTACTTGAAAACTCCCCCGCAAATAAATGAAGGAAAGAAAGGAGAAGCAACGTCTTAAGCTAATATATATTGATGCACTTCAAGATTCCAACCACCTTCTATCCCCAACCCCGAAAGAAAATAGAATAAAGTTAGAAAAAGGTTTTTCTTTTGTAAAATAATGTTAAAAATTGTCTCTCATGTAAAGATGCTTAAAAAAAAAAAATCTAAACTTATAAAAAGTTAACAAAAATAACACTTTCCAATTTTAACATTTTCAATTTTAAAAAAATGCGGCTCAAATTCTCAAGAAAATCATATCAAAGAATCATACCTTTGCATTCGTCTAGATACACGAAGTTGTTCCTTGGAGGGAACATAGTCACTTGCTTTCAAGCGAATTGTATAAGAAGGGCAGCACGTCCTTTCCATCTCTGGTTTATAAAGAAAAGATCCAGACCTTCTCCAGCCCCGATCAAGAAGATCTAGCAAAAGAAAATAAAGAGATTTAAATAATCTGAACAAAATAATACCCACAAATACATTCAAACCAAAGTTTTATTAACAAACAACTAAGAGATAAAAGTCATACATCTCTCTGTAAACAAAAGTTTGGAATATAATGTAATTTGAAGGTCAAGAAAGAAGGGAGAGAAAATTAAACCATGAAGCAAAGATCATCATTTCAATTAAAAAGCAATAACTTTCATTAGAAACATTTCTTTTGAGGAGAAATAATCATTCTTTTAAAAGCTTACTTTTTTAAACACGCACATCAACGCTTCAAAGAGGAAATTATTCACACAAAAGCATCAGTTTTGATTTGTAACAAAGAATATATAGTTGAAAAGCATGTCACAAAGCTATACTTCGTGATGCAAAAAGCAGGCATGTTATTCTAAGCCTCGAAATTTTCTTACTCATAGTTGGAAATTAGATATTAGATAATGCAAAAAAATGAGCAATATAGAATTGAGTAGAGTGTCAAGTATAAGCAAAGAACAAACTGTACTGACCTTGGTAGTCATCCACTGTAAGGCTATGTGCCCACATCCCTATGATAAGAGGGAAAAATACACAACTCATTAGACAACTGATTAATTACATTAGTGCAAGTCTGGAGAAGGCAAGAAAACAATAAGATGTGATATCTACTCTCATCTATCAATAATATTGGAAAAGCAAAAACACAGCTAATTGGAACTGATTAATTACATTAGTATAAGTCTGGAGAAGGCAAGAAAACAATAAGATGTGATATCTACTCTCATCCATCAATAATATTGGAAAAACAAAAACAAAGCTAATTAGAACTGATTAATTACATTAGTATAAGTCTGGAGAAGGCAAGAAAACAATCAAGATGTGATATCTACTCTCATCTATCAATAATATTGGAAATGCATGATTTTTCAAAAGGAAATTAAACAATCCGACATAGGCACTAATAATTTGGTCCTCTCCCCAAGCTTAGCCGAAGTGTATGTCTGAATGTAGACCATTTATTCCTTCATCCAATAATAATCCATATGGTCATAACATAATGCTAATTCACAGTTAAAGTTTTTATAATCTATTCAGAACAATCAAATTAACAGTTCCAGTCCATGGCTCAGTGGTGTAAGACTATTGAAGTAAACAAAAATTTACAATCAAATGACCTTCGAACAATAAATGAAAGCAATTTTCTAAGCTCACTTAGTCATAGCAGGATTAAGTGATTAACTAACTATGCAAATCTAATTAGAAGAATGTTTTTACGTTTGAATTAAACACTAAACCGCGATGCTTTCCGCAGAAGATTATTCGTTTCTATTAACCAGACCAACAACTTCTTCAAATTCACAGAGAATACACAAAACACAGAGACCAATAAAAAGCCGAAAACTCAGTTCAGGAAAAAAAAGGACAATTCACAAAAAAATGGAATTGAAGAGAGAGAAAGGAAAGGAACCATGAGAGATGCTATTGTGACGAGGGGATCTGCAATAGCCGCAAGAGGTTCGCCGCCTTCCGCAATCCACAACCACACTTTCCTTCGGCATGTTAGTGCTGCTACTAGCCATTTCTTCTTCGCGCTTGCCTCCGATGAGGTTTGGAAATGAAACGACGTCGTATTAATGGATATTCATGGATGCGATTGTATTCTTAATAATCAGAGAAGAGGGTTCTTTCTTTCAAACAAGTTTTCAACTTTTGTTTGTTTGGAGATCTAAATAATTACACAGTGCAGCAAGAAAATGATCTGTCAACATCACACGCACAACAAACCCCATCTCGTGTGATAAAAAAAACAGTGATTCATATTTTGGTCTTCCAGGAATGTTTACATTGCAAATTAATTATATGTAATTTTTAAATTGAACGAGTGAGCCATTAACTTTTATTGTAAGTAAAAGTACATTAAATTTAAATGTATTTGTATTGTCTAAAGTGTTTATTATACTAATAAATATACCAATGTATAGGTGTATATAATTAAAACAGGTATTAATTACATAAATATTACAAAGAATCTAAAACTTATGAACTAATATTATAAAATATACAATAAATATTGTATTATAAGAGGAATGGACTCTCGAAACCAATACACAATTGTGCAATCTAAATGAATTAGCCGACTAAAAAAACATATGAGATAGCCGATCGAGAACTATTCGACCAACAAGTCCATGTCCATAAACTGACACGTGACACGCATAAAATGAGACATCATAATGGGTCATGGGCCCATTCAACTACTATAAAGGATAAAGGAAGTCTTACGAAAGGTACTGTTACTTTAAATTTATTTACAAAAGTGGTACATATTTATTCGTAGATTTCAGTAATAGGTAAATTTTAAAAAAATTATAAGAGTAGATAAATCGTGCTTGGTGGCACAAAGTGGAGATAAAGAAGTAATGCTCCAAAGCCCGACTTAAGTTTGTAGGAAATTTTTTTGCTTGTCCCATTTGCCCATTTGAAATTGTGTGCTGGGAGACGAAGTGGTTTTTTTTGACAGGTAGAAGTTGTGCTTACTAGCACAACTTATTTTTATTTTTTTTGGCACGTAGAAGTTTTGCTTACTAGCACAACTTTTATGACGAAACTTGTACATTAATTTTATTATATATATTATTTTATTTATAAAATTATATATATGAAATTTATCAAATTATATATATTATTCTATCAAAATGAAAAATTTAGTATTTTAAATATTATTGAGATTTCAATTTTAAAATTTGATTTCAAAAAATGTATTTGATATTGATATTTATCAAAATGAAATAAATAGAATGGATATATAGAAAAAGTTGAATGTTTAATATATAGAAAGTATCCATTTTTTAAAAAATCATTCTTGATAAGACTGAGTTAGGATTTAATAGAAAAGAAAAATTATAATATATGCATATTTTACGTGATTAATTTGACTTATTTGTTAAATAACATAATATTGGGAATGGATTTCATTTCGTCATTTATACTCCCTTTAGTTCAATGTATTTATTTTTCTATTATAATATGGATTTAACACCGGATGAAAAAATATTCATTTAAATATTAAATTATAAAATATTTTTAAAAGAATCTTTTTTTTTCATCCGGTGTTAAATCTATATTATGATAGAAAAATAAATACATTGAACTAAGGGGAGTATAAATGACAAAATGAAATCCATTCCTGATATTATGTTATTTTACAAATACGTCAAATTAATCACATAAAACATGCATATAAAAAATAATTTTAAATGAATATTTTCTCCTCCTATGTTAAATCTATATTATGATAGAAAAATAAATACATTGAACTAAGGAGTGAATAAATGAGGAAATGAAATCCATTAATGATATTATGTTATTTTACAAATACGTTAAATTAATAACATAAAATATAAATACATTATAATTTTTCTTTTCTATTAAATCCTAACTCATCTTATCAAGCATATTTTTTTAAAAAATAATCTTTTTAAAATTATCTTCTAATAGAATATTCAACTTTTTCTATATATCCATTCTATTTATTTTATTTTGATAAATATCAATATCAAATACATTTTTTTAAACTAAATTTTAAAATGGAAATCTCAATAGTATTTAAAATACTATTTTTTTTTATTTTGATAATTTGATAAATTTCACATATATATATATATATATATATATAAATAAAATAATATATATAATAAAATTAATGTACAAGTTTCGTTTTTTACAGGAAAAAAAAATTAAAACAAAAGTTGTGTTAGTAAACATGACTTCTACGTGCCCAAAAAAAAGACAAGTTATGCTAGTAAACACGACTTTTACGTGCTAACAAAAAAAAACCCAATTAGTCTCCAAGCACACAATTTCGAATTGGACAAGAAAAAATTTTTCTGCAAACTTAAGTTGGGCTTTGGAACATGACTTCTTCATCTCCACTTCGTGCCATCAAACACAACTTACCTACTCTTGTAATTTTTTAAATATTTACCCATTTTTGAAATTTATAGATAAATCTGTACTATTTTATAAATAAATTGTTACTTTATTCAATTTTATCCTGTTTTCACTCGGATCCACACTAACTTTGAGCGTCAAATTATATGCACGAACCTCTCCCATAATTGTTACGACGAAAGACCTGAAGGGACACTATAATTATCAACGCAGCTAAGTAGAAAATTATGAAGATAATGTTATTTGTAAAAACTGGCCAGCCTCGTGCAAAAATAAAAAAAAAAAAAAAAAAAATATATATATATATATATAAAAAGGACGTAATATTACATGAGACATATTATATTTTTTTAAATAATATAAAATTAATTATAATTGAACTACTTTTACATAAAAATATAAAACTTTCAGTTTTACCTCAATAATTTTTTTATAATTTATCGTACTTTGACACATTTTTAAATAATTTATCATTCGGTAGCATTTACGTTATACAAAATTTCAAAATTTATAATTATTTATTATTTACTGTATGATAATCTCATATATATATATATATATATATATATATATATATATATATATATATATATATATATATATATATATATATTTATATATATATTATTATTCTATTTTTTAAA
>Ga0099824_1003081_pt1 | contig 24341 bp, 24 predicted proteins | sample SiratrowhiteBW_FD_76837 | JGI IMG/M metagenome (GOLD analysis project Ga0099824, IMG submission 76837) | Root nodule microbial communities of legume samples collected from California, USA - Siratro white BW | ecosystem: Host-associated > Plants > Roots > Nodule | place: USA: California...
CGGTCGCAGCGCTCGATGCCGGCACCGTTCCCGATGTCGCTTATTCCGATTCCTATGACGTGCAGGCGCAGGGCAAGTGGGCCTATGAGGGCAAGCTCGAGGACCTCACGGACATCATGGAGCCGATCAAAGACCGGTTCGTGCAGAACACGCTCGATGCGTCGATCCTCTACAATGATGTCACCAAGAAGAAGGCCTATTACGGCTTCCCGCTGAAGCAGCAGAGCATGCACGTCCAGATCTGGAACGACATGCTGGAGAAGGCCGGCTTCAAGCAGAGCGATATCCCGAACGACTGGACGGGTTATTGGACGTTCTGGTGCGACAAGGTCCAGCCGGCGATCCGCAAGGCCACCGGCCAGCGCATCTACGCCGTGGGCCAGCCGATGGGCGTGGAATCCACCGACGCCTTCCAGTCCTTCTACACCTTCATGGATGCCTACCACGTCAAGCTGGTCGACGACGACGGCAAGCTGCTGGTCGATGATCCCAAGGTCCGCGACGGCCTGATCAAGGCGATGAAGGACTATACCGACACCTACATCAAGGGCTGCACCCCGCCGTCCTCGACCACCTGGAAGGATCCCGACAACAACGTCGCCTTCCACAACAAGACGATCGTGATGACCCACAACTTCACGATCTCGATCGCTGCGAAATGGTACGAGGATTCCCAGAATCAGAACCTCACGCCGGAACAGCGCGAGGCCGGCAAGAAGGCTTATGAGCAGGACATCATCACGGCGTCCTTCCCGCAGGCGCCGGATGGTTCGACCATCAAGTACCGCTCCGACGTCAAGACCGGTCTGATCTTCACCGCGGCCAAGAACAAAGCCGAGGCCAAGCAGTTCATCAGCTTCCTGCTCCAGGAAGAGAACGTCCGTCCCTATATCGAGGGTGCGCTCGGCCGCTGGTTCCCGGTGACGAAGGAAAGCCAGGAAAGCCCGTTCTGGCAGGCTGACAAGCACCGCAAGGCCGTCTACACGCAGTTCAAGGGCGGCACCGCGGCGTTCGACTTCACCAAGAACTGGAAGTTCACGATTCTCAACAACGAGAACGTGTGGGCGAAGGCGATGAACCGCGTCGTCAGCGAGAAGGTTCCGGTCGACAAGGCTGTCGACGAACTGATCGCCCGCATCAAGCAGGTTGCAGGTTAGTCATCGGCCCCTCTCCCCGCGTTGCAGGGAGAGGTATAAGAACAACACCGGCCGCGTTTCGCGGCCGGCTTCTCTTTGAAGAGTCCGAAAATGGCAATCACGCTCTCTGGCGATCAGGCAATTCCCGGCCCGCCCCTGTCGTCGCGGCTGAGCCCGGCGCAGGTCTGGGGCATCATCCTGCTCGCGCCCTATCTGCTCGTTTTCCTGGCCTTCGTCGTCTATCCCGTCGGCTACGGCTTGTGGCTGGCACGCGCGCCGGAAAACTACGTCGCGCTCTACAACGATCCGATCTTCGCGCGCGCCGCGGTCAACACGCTGATCTTCCTGGTCATCGGCATCAACATCAAGATGCTGATCGCGCTGTTCCTGTCCGGCTTCTTCGCGCAGCAGCGCACCTGGATCAAATGGCTCTCGGTGGTCTTCGTCCTGCCCTGGGCGGTGCCGTCGATCCCCACCATTTTGTCGGTGCGCTTCATGCTCAATCCCGAGTGGGGCATGATCAACCATTTCATCTTCTCTCTTACCGGCGATGACGGCCCGAACTGGCTGAACGATCCGACGGTGGCGCTGAGCATGGCGATCGCCGTGCACATCTGGAAATCGCTGCCGTTCTGGACGTTGATCCTGATCACCGGACGCCTTGCGATCTCGCACGATGTGTTCGAGGCCGCCGAAGTGGACGGCGCCAGCTGGTGGCAGAAGTTCCGCTACATCACCTGGCCGTCGATGCAGACGCTATACGTGACCTGCACGCTGCTCTCGATGATCTGGACGCTGGGCGATTTCAACAGCGTCTACCTGCTCACCGGCGGTGGCCCGGCCGACCTCACGCACGTGCTGTCGACGCTCGGCATCCGCTATCTCCGGCTCGACCAGCTCTCGCTCGCGATGTCCTCCATCGTCTGCGCGATGCCGTTCGTCCTGCCGCTCGTGTACTTCATGATGAAACGGTTGTCGCGATGAAGCTTCCCTCTCTCCGTGACGTCGCGACGGAAGCGCGGCTGCTCCTGATCGGCATTCCCGTCTTCCTGTGGACGATGATCCCGATCTATCACATGTTCCTGTTCGCGATCTCCCCGAAGGAGGACGCGTTCTCGGGCAAGCTGTGGCCGGACCATCCGACGCTGCACAACTTCGAGATCGTGTTCAAGCAGCAGCACTATTTCCTGCGCGACTTCTACGTCCAGTTCTGGAATTCGACGCTGATCGCGGCATCCGTCGGCGTGCTGACGCTGTTCATCGCCACGGCCGCGGCGTTCTCGATCTCTCGGCTGAAGGTGCCGGGCGGACGCATGGTGCTGAACCTCGCGCTCTTCACCTACTTCATCCCGGCGGCGTTCCTCGCGGTGCCGATGTATCGCACCATGGGCAATTACGGCCTGCTCAACAATCACTGGTCGCTGATCCTGGCCATGGTGACGATCGCCTCGCCTTACGCGATCTGGGTGCTCAAGCAGGCCTCCGACAAGCTGCCGGTGGAGCTGGACGAGGCCGCGGTGATGGACGGTGCCACGACGCTGCAGATCTTCCGACTGGTCTATCTGCCGCTGATGATGCCCTCGCTGGTCGCGATCGGCACCTATGCGGTGCTGCTGGCCTGGAACGAATATCTCTACGCGTTCCTGCTGCTCTCGAACGATCGCGAGATCACGCTCCCCGTCGCGCTCGGCAACTTCCTCGCCGCGGACGACTCGCCGTGGGAGCTGTTGATGACGACCGGCTTCATCTACGCGCTGCCGCCGGCCGCGGTCTACTACGCCTTCCGCCGCTACATGGTGGGCGGGCTCACGGCGGGTGCGGTGAAGTCCTGAGTGCGTATCGAGGCGGCTTCGGTTCACCTCTCCCCGACGGGGAGAGGTCGGATTGCTTCGGCGCGCAATTGCGCGCCTGAGCAATCCGGGTAAGGGGCCGCAGCGATCAGCGAGACCTCAAGCCCTCACCCGGATCGCATCTTTGATGCGATCACCTCTCCCTTCGGGAGAGGTGATCTGCCTCCTCGCTCGCATCGTTTCAAGCAAAACTCATCCTGCTCTAAAGCGGTGCCGCGCTCTCGCCCTGCGAGCTCGACAGCTTCGAGGCGAGCGAGGCAATGACGATGATGACCGCGATCAGGGCGATCACCAGCGTGCAGATCGCGTTGATCTCAGGCTTCACACCGAGCCGCACCTCCGAATAGATGCGGATCGGCAGCGTCGCTGAGCCGGGGCCGGTGGTGAAGCTCGCGATGACGAGATCGTCCAGCGAGAGCGTGAAGGCGAGCATCCAACCTGCGACGATCGCAGGCGCGATCAGCGGCAGGGTGACGGCCATAAACGCCCGAACCGGGTTCCAGCCGAGGTCCATCGCGGCCTCCTCCAGCGAACGATCGAGCGAGCCGAGTCGGGACTGCACGACCACCGCGACAAAGCACATCGTCAGCGTGGTGTGGGCGATCGTCACCGTCCAGAAGCCGCGCTCGGCGTTCAGCGCGACGAACAGCAAGAGCAGCGACAATCCGGTGATCACCTCCGGCATCACCAGCGGCGCATAGAGCATGCCGGAAAACAGCGTGCGGCCGCGGAAGCGTTCACCGCGCGACAGCGCCACCGCTGCGAGCGTGCCGAGCAGCGTGGCGATCGTCGCGGAGGAGACCGCGACCCGCAGGCTCATCCAGGCCGCCTCGATCATGGCGCGGTCGTTGAAGAACTCGCGGTACCAGCGCAGCGACCACCCGCCCCACACCGTCACCAGCCGGGAGGCGTTGAAGGAATAGAGAACGAGAATGAGAATCGGCAAATAGAGAAACGCCAGGCCCAGCGCCAGCGACGCGATGTTGAAGCGTGATAGGCGCGAAACCTTGCGCATCGTCTCAGCGCCCCTGTTCCAGCTGCCGCTTCTGCAGCCGCTCGTACAGCAGCAGCGGCAGCAGCAGCACAACCAGCAGCACGATGGCCGCGGCGGAGGCGACCGGCCAGTCCTTGTTGGTGAAGAATTCGAGCCACAGGGTCTGGCCGATCATCAGCGCATTGGAGCCGGCCAGGAGATCAGGGATCACGAACTCGCCGACGATCGGGATGAAGCACAGCAGCACGCCGGCCCCGACGCCGGGCAGCGACAGCGGAAAGGTGACGAGCCAGAACACCTGCCAGGGCGGCGCGCCGAGATCGGAGGCCGCCTCCTCCAGCGCCGGCTCCATCTTGGCGAGCGTGGCGTAGAGCGGCAGGATCATGAACGGCAGATAGGAATAGACGATGCCGATATACATCGCGGTGTCGGTGGAGAGCCACACCACGGGCTGGCTGACCAGATGCAACGCCAGCAGGATCTGGTTGAGCAAGCCATCATGCTGGAGGATGTTGATCCAGGCATAGATGCGGATCAGGAACGAGGTCCAGAACGGCACGATCACCAGCACCATCGCCACCGCCTGCCAGCGTTTTGGCAATCGCGCCATGCCATAGGCGATGGGATAGCCGAACAGCAGCAACAGTGCAGTCGCGGTCACGGCGACGGTGAGGCTGCGGACATAAGCAAAGACATAGATGTCGTCGGAACCGAGCAGCCTGAAATTGTCGATCGACAGCGCGGCTAAGGCGGCCTTGAGCGCTTCCCATCCCGCCGTCAGGTCGAACACAGGCTCATAGGGCGGCTGCGCGATCGCGGTCTGCGACAGGCTGATCTTGAGGACGAAGGCGAACGGCACCAGGAAGAACAGCGCCATCCAGACATAGGGTGCGATCGCCGCGAAGCGCGCCGGCCGCGCGAAGATGCGGCGGGAGCTCATGACGGCAGCACCACGCAATCGTCGGGCGTGAACCAGGCGACGACATGCTGGTTGAGGCTGTAGGCATCGACGTCGAGGCGCGCGCTGTTGACGACCGAAGCCTGCAGCATCCCGCCGGAATCGAGCTTCACCTTGTAGGTGGTGGTGCCGCCGAGATAGCAGATGTCGGCGATGACGCCGTCCAGCAGGTTGATCGCCGTCTCACGGCCTACCTCGCTCACTGGGGCGCGACGCGACAGCTTGACCTTCTCGGGGCGGATCGCGACCGCGAATTTTCCCGTGCCGAGCGGTTCGCGCGGCTCGGCGACCACCAGCGCACCCGCATCACGCGTGCCGATGACCAGACGATGACCGTCGCGCAATTTTGTCTCACCGTCGAACAGATTGATGTCGCCGACGAACTCGGCGATCCAGCGCGAGCGTGGTGCCTCGTAGAGCTCGCGAGGACTAGCCACCTGCGCGAGCTTGCCGGCCTTCATCACGCCGATCCGGCTCGCCATCGTCATCGCTTCTTCCTGGTCGTGGGTAACGATGATGAAGGTCATGCCGAGCCGGCGCTGCAGCTCCATCAGCTCACCTTGCGTGCTCTCGCGCAGCTTCTTGTCGAGCGCCGCAAGCGGCTCGTCGAGCAGCAGGAGTTGCGGCCGGCGCGCCAGGGCGCGGGCGAGCGCCACGCGCTGGCGCTGGCCGCCGGAGAGCTGGTCCGGCTTGCGTTTCTCCAGGCCCTCGAGCTTCACCAGAGCGACCATTTCCGCGACGCGGGTGGCGATCTCGGCGCGCGCCATGCCGGCACGCTTGAGGCCGAAGGCGATGTTGTCGCGCACCGACAGATGCGGAAACAGCGCATAGTTCTGGAACATCATGTTGATCGGACGCTCGTGGGGTAGCGCCTGCGCGATATCCTTGCCGCCGAGCAGGATGTGTCCCTCGTCCGGCGCCTCGAAGCCCGCCAGCATGCGCAGCAGCGTGGTCTTGCCGCAGCCGCTCGGCCCCAGCAGCGCGAAGAACTCGCCGGACTTGATGTCGAGCGACACGCCGTCCACAGCCCGGAACGTTCCAAAGCGCTTGGCCACGCCCTCGATGCGCAGCAACGGCTGGCCCGCCGCGGGAAGCGCATCTCCGCCAGTCACATCCGCTTGAACATCCCTTCCGGGCAGCTCTTCCGCCATGATCCCTGCCAACCCCGATTCCGCCGCACGCTAGCGGTCGATCGTGTTTAGCTCAACCGGTTCAGGGCGGATGACCGGAAATTGGCCTTCATGCGACGCGCGTCAAAGGGCGTATGATCAGGACATGACCAAGTTGCCGGATCAGGCCCTGGAGATCGCACGCAGTCTGCCCGCAGACGCGCAGGACGATATTGCCCGCATCGTACTCCAGCTTGCCGGTACCGATGCAGCGCCTCCTGTCATCCTGTCGGATGACGAGAGAACGGCGATTGCCGCATATGCCATCCGCCATGGGGCTCGCGATCCCGGAGGGATGCCGGGTGCGCGAGGTCCCGCCTAAGTCAAATCCGCCATGAACGCCGCCAGCGCCTCACAGTCCGCCGCAGGCATTGTCAGGCCCAGCTTGGTACGGCGCCACAGAACGTCATCCGGAAAACGCGCCCATTCGCGGGTCATGAGATAGCGCACCTCGGCGCCGGTCAGTCGGGGACCGACAGCCGGACCAAGCTCTTCGCGTGTCCTTGCTTCGCCGAGCACGGCCGACAATCCCGAGCCGTAGGCCGCAACCAGGCGCTGGGCTTCCGACTCCGGCAGAAAGCGCCAGCGGTCGCGCGCAAGGTCGACCTCGGTGTCAAAACGATCCCAGGCGAAATCTCCGCCGGGCAACGCCGCACCCGCGGTCCAGGGCGGCGACATCGGATAGAACGGGGTCAGCTTCGTCACCGCCCACTCCGCGCGCAAGCGCGAGGTGGTGACGTCGCCGCCGAACATCGTGAGCAGCGGCGCCTTGCCCCGGCGCGCATGGAACAGCGTCGTCTCGTCGCGCCCGCGCGCGGACGCCAGCGTCAGGTTGACGCCCGAGACCGTGCGGACCACGTCGATCGGGGCGACGCGCTCGCGGAAATAGCGGCTGACGGCCTCGCAGAGATAGCTGATGTCGGCTCCTCGCATCGCAACGATGGCGGGATCGCCCGTGAAGGCGTGCGTGACCGTGCCGATCAGCGGGAAATCGCGCTCGAAGGGCCGGGCGAAGATCAGCCGTCCATCATTGTTCTGGAAGACGTAGACGTTTTCAGAATCGAACAGCCTGGGCACGATGATCTGGCTCATCTGAGTGGCCGCCATCACCGGCTGCGGCTGCCGCAGCACGGTCTCCGCGACCATCGAAGTCCAGCCGCCGGTCGCGTTGGCCAGCGCCCGCGCCGTGACGGTACGGCGGTGTCCGCGAGCGACCACCGCGAGGCGCCAGATCTCGCTTCGGTCGGCACGGACGCAGCGCGCCCCGGTCCGGATCGCAGCGCCACGCTCGGCGGCATCCAGGGCCGTGAGCACGACAAGACGGGAATCGTCGACCACGCAGTCCGAATATTCGAACGCCGTGCCGAACGGACGTTTCAGCGCGTTGCCCACCGGATGATGCGTAATGTCGAGGGTCGTCGATCCGGGCAGGCCGTTCCGGCTGGCGAGGCTGTCATAGAGGAACAGGCCAGCGCGCAGCAGCCACGGTGGACGCTCGTCCGCATGGGCCGGAATCACGAAGCGCATCGGCCGGACCAGGTGCGGCGCGATGGCGAGCCAGATCCGGCGCTCGGCGAGCGCTCGGCGCACCCGCCAGAAGCCACGGCGCTCCAGCACCGCGAGATCGCCATGGATCAGCCGCGGTGTCGCCGACGACGCGGCGCCGGCGAGATCACCCTGCTCGAACAGAATCACGCGCAGGCCGCGGCCAGCCGCATCGCGCGCGAGGCTGGCACCGTTCAGGCCGCCGCCGATGATCGCAAGATCGTAGTCCGCCATGAGGCCGTCGAATGGGAGCGTTGGTAGCGCTCAGCATCACTAGCCGGTCTTGAGCGCGAGCTCCATGACCTCGGCGCGGCCGACGAGATCGGCATATTTCCCGATCGGCAGCGGCTTGCCGAGCAGATAGCCCTGCACGCCGTCGCAGCCCTCCTTGGCGAGGAAGGCGAGTTGCTCCACCGTCTCGACGCCCTCGGCGATGATCGACATTTCGAGGCCGTGGCCGAGGTCGATAACGGCACGCACGATCGCCGCTGATTGCGGGTTGCGGCCGAGATTGATGATGAAGGCGCGGTCGATCTTGATCTTGTCGAACGGGAACGCCTGGAGGTAGCTCAGCGAGGAGTAACCGCTGCCGAAATCGTCCATGGAGATGCGCACGCCGAGCGCCTTGAGGCGGCGCAGCAGCGCAAGGCCCCGATCGAAATCCTCGATCAGCACACCCTCGGTGATCTCGAGCTCGAGCCGGCCCGGTGCAAGGCCCGTCGCGATCAGGATCGAATGGACGAGGCCAACCACGTCACCGTGCATGAACTGCGCCGGCGACAAATTGACCGCGACCTGCAGCGGCTTCGGCCAGGACGCCGCCTCGCGACAGGCCTCGCGCAGGATCCACTCGCCCATCTCGACGATCAGGCCGCTCTCCTCAGCGATCGGGATGAATTCGGCCGGCGAGACCTGACCGCGGACCGGATGCTGCCAGCGCGCCAGCGCCTCGAAGCCGATGATCTCGCTCTCGGCGACGCTGTGGCGGGCGGCCCCCTGCGGCTGGAAGGCGAGCGAGAGCTCGCCGTTCTTGATCGCCATCGAAAGATCCTGGTGCAGCACGCGGCGATTGCGGATCTGCTGGTCCATCTCCGGCTGGTAGAGGCTGATCGTGCCGCGCGACTTCTGCTTGGCGCGGAACAGTGCGGCGCCGGCGTTGGCGAGCAGCGAGGCGCCATCCGTGCCGTTGTGCGGGAAGATCGACATGCCGGTGGTGACGCCCGCACGGCCCGGCCGGCCATCGATCTGGAACTCCTCGGCGACGGCTTCGCCGATCTGCTGCGCCAGCGCGAGCCCCGCTTGCGGCTGCTTGCCGTCGATGATGAGACCGAACTCGTCGCCGGACAGGCGCGCCACCACGCCGCCGCGGGCGGAGTCCTGGAGCCGCTGGGCCACCTCGATCAGGAGCTTGTCGCCGAGCGCATGGCCGAAGACGTCGTTGACCTCCTTGAGCCCGTCGAGGTCGACGCAGAGCACGGCGAACTCCTCGCCGGTGCCTTCGCAGGCCTCGATCATCTGAGTCAGCGCCTGCAGGAAGGCGGCGCGGTTCGGCAGATCGGTGAGACCGTCGTGATAGGCCATGTGCGCCATGCGCGACTCGGTCTGCCGGCGATCCGTGACGTCCTCGTGGGTCTTGATCAGATATTGCGGTTCGCCGGCGTCGCTGAGCACGGTGGCGCGGCGGGTCAGGAACAGCCGCAGACCGTCCTTGGTGGAGATCGGATGCTCCTCGGTGATCATCCCGCGTTTCTTGATCGCGGCCTCGTCGCGCGCGATGATCAGCTTCGCTTCCTTGGCGTTGAAGATGTCGGAGGCGGTCAGGCCGGTGGCTTCCTCGCGCCTGCGGTTGAGGATCGTCTCCGCGCTGCGGTTGGCGAGCAGATAGCGGCCGTCCTTGACCTGCTCCACGATCAGCGCGACCGGAATATTGTCGACCACGAGCTCGAGGAACTTCTTGGTGCTCTCCAGCTCCTTCGACAGCGAGCGGCGGTCGGTAATGTCCTCGAACACGATGAGCAGGAATTCGGGCTTGTCGCTCTCGTTGCGGACCACGATCCGGATCGAAGCGACCATGCGCCGTTCTTCGCCCCGCTCGAGCTCGAATTCGTTGCGGAACTCGCCGTCCGGCGAATTGAGCGCCGCCCGGTCGGTCGCCTCGATCGTGGCTGCCGAGACCGGCGCAAACAACTCGCGCGCATTCTTGCCGACGACATGATCCCGCGAGAACCCCCAGAACCGCTCGCAGGCGCTATTGGCGAAAATGTAGCGGCCGTCCCCGATGTTCTTCGCCGCGACGCAGGCCGGCACGTTGTCCAGCACCGTCTCCAGGAACTGCTTGGTCGAGGCGAGCTGCCGTGACAGCCTGCGCTGCTCGCTGACGTCCAGATGCGTCGCAACCGAGCCGCCATTCGGCAGCACGAAATATTTCACCAGGATGGCCCGCCCGTCGGGCAGCTCGGTGATCAGACCATTAGGGCTTGCCGCCTTCTCGTAGAACTCGTTGTCAGAGACGCCGCCGAGGACGCCCCGCTTGCGCCTCAGCTCGAGGATATCATGGGCGGTCATGCCGGTCCAAAGGTCGGAGCGGGTCAGGCCGTAAATATCGAGATAGCGGTCGTTGCAGAAGATGATGCGCCGCTGCGCATCCGTCATCACCACGCCCTGGTTGAGATTGTTCAGGGCGGACGAGATGAAGGCATTGCGCCGCAACTGCAAACGCCGGGTCTGACGCAGCGAGGAATGGATCCACAGCGCGATCGCGCCGAGGAACGCGCAGATGACGATGCCCGCGATCAGGGCTTCCCAGATCACGTTGGGATCAAGCTTGGTGAGATCGCCCGGAACGGTGAACCCGTCCGAAGCCGCAAAGGCGCGCACAGGCGCGGCCGCGCCGGCCAGGCACATGACGGCCTGCACAGCAATCGGAAGCGTGCTGCCCACGTGCCAGTTCTTCTCAGCCATCAGCCACCCGCGATTTCAACGTGGATTGTCTGGCCTCGCGGGTTTGGATCGGGTAAACGCTTGTACCCACAATAGAAAAATGTGACGCGAAATACGGCAATTGCCCTGACATGATAAATGCTTTCTTAACGGAAAATTCCCCTGCGCCGCCGCTTCCAGGCCTGACGCCACCGGCGCTTCCAGCGGACATCCTGCGCAACCATGGATAGGGTCGACTGCGTCGTCATCGGAGCCGGCGTGATCGGTCTCGCGGTGGCCCGAAAGCTCGCGCAGACCGGGCGCGAGGTGATCGTGCTCGAGGAAGCCGAGGCCATTGGGACCATCACCTCCTCGCGTAACAGCGAGGTGATCCATGCCGGCATCTACTACCGCGCCGGAAGCTGGATGGCGCGCATGTGCGTTGCCGGCAAGCACGCGCTCTACCGCTACTGCGCCGACCGCGGCATCCCTCACAAGAATTGCGGCAAGCTGATCGTCGCGACCAGCCCGAAGGAGACCGAGAAGCTGCAATCGATCAAGGCGCATGCCGAAGCCAACGGCGTGCTCGACATGCAGCTGCTTTCGGGCGAGGCCGCACGCGCGCTGGAGCCGGCGCTCGCCTGCGACGCCGCGCTGCTGTCGCCGTCAACCGGCATCATCGACAGCCACGCCTACATGCTCTCGCTGCGCGGCGAGGCCGAGGACGCCGGCGCCGCCTTCGCGTTTCACACCCCGCTGATCCGCGCCAAGGCGGCGGCCGGTGTCATCGAGATCGATGCCGGCGGCGAGGCACCGATGACTCTGCAATGCGACCTTCTCGTCAACGCCGCGGGCCTCTCGGCGACGAATGTGGCGCGCAACATCGACGGCATGCCGCTGGACCGGATTCCGCCGGCCTACCTCGCCAAGGGAAACTACTTCAGCTGCAACGCCAAGGCGCCGTTCTCGCGCCTGATCTATCCGGTGCCCGCACCCGGCGGATTGGGCGTGCACCTGACGCTGGATATGGCAGGGCAGGCCCGCTTCGGGCCTGACGTCGAGTGGATCGAAACGATCAATTACGAGGTCGATCCTTCACGCGCCGAGCGCTTCTACCCGGCTATCCGCAAATACTGGCCGACACTGCCCGATGGCGCGCTGATGCCGAGCTATTCGGGCATCCGCCCGAAGATCGTGCCGCCGGCCGTCGCCACGCAGGATTTTTTGATGCAAGGCCCGCACGATCACGGCGTCGCAGGGTTGATCAATCTGTTCGGCATCGAATCGCCGGGATTGACGTCGTCGCTCGCGATCGCCGATCACGTCGCCGAGCTCGCAGGCGTCTAGAGCGTCTTCGTGCGAAGTGGATACCAGTTCGCGTCAGGGCAACGCGTCCAAACAAAGACCAGCGCCGTGCAAAGATCTTGCACGGCGTGCACCCTGCAGCAGGGATGAGCACGAATGCTCTCACCCCTGCGAAGGATGTGATCAACTCTGCGGTGTTACGGGGGTTACTAGTGAAGCGTGTCGCCTTGCTTCAGACGCTCGATTTGGTCCTTGACCATCAACTTCCGGCGCTTCAACTCAACAATTTGCAGGTCGTCTGTTGAAAGGTGCACAAGAGCTTCGTGCAATTCGTTTTCGAGAAGTTTGTGCTTCCGTTCCAATTCAACAAGATGTGCCTGAATTGTCATTCGAAACCTCCTCGGTAGGGTTGAACCTCAGGTTTCGATCCGGACAGCCAAGTCTACATCACCGATTCGTCCTGTCGATGGGTATCCGTTGTCGCAGCGTCATTTTTGAAAGTTCATATGTAAGGAAGCGTGACCAAGGGAACCACGCGGGAAAAATCCATGATATCAATGCAGCTGCGCAAGGCCACAGCTCCTCGCAGAAATATGTTGCGGGAGATCGGCGAGCGAGGGTCGCAGATCGCTTGCGATCACGCCGCGCAAGGACGATAATTTCCACAGGGCATCCACAGCCCAGATTCACGGCTATCGGTTTTCGGCCACCGCAGACATGACCAATGAAGATGAGCGTGAGCTCGAAGCCGAGCTCACCCGGTTGCAGCAGGAACACCGAGATCTCGATGCGGCGATCGATGCGTTGCATCAATCGCCCGCGCCCGACCTATTGCGGTTACAGCGGCTCAAGAAGCGCAAGCTGTTGTTGCGCGACCGCATCGCGTTCATCGAAGACCAGATTACCCCCGACATCATCGCCTGAGCCTGAGCCGGTCTTTCGCGGCGCTCGCCGCAGCTGAATCCACTTGACTCAAAAAGAACAAAATAGGAACATTCGAAGGATCCCAGCGGCCCCAGGAAAATGCAAAGACAAGGCACAAGGACAACGCAGATGTCGGCAACGCCTCTTCTCGACAACAGCCATTATGAACAGGCCTGCGATCAGGCGATCGCGATGTGCGACGGCAATCTGCGCAGCACCATCAAGGCGCTGATCATGGCCAACGAATATCTGGAAGCCGAGCTGGAGGAATTGCAGGCGGCGATTTCGGCCGGCTGCATTCCGGAAACCTCGCGGAGCAAGAGCAGCGCCGCCTGAGTTCATCATTGGAGCAACGCCATGTCAGATGTGACCTATTACGTTGCAATGCCCTTCTTGATCGATGCCGACGGCTCGCCGGTCGCAGGCGCCGCGGAGGAGTGTCAGTCCTCGACGGCTGCGCTACGACGCGCAGAGATTCTCGCGCGCGGCGCCGGCCATATCGGCGCGATCGCGTTCAGCCGCAGCGGCGATCCCATGACCGGCGAGTTCGGTGACGCGACGCTGCTACGCAAATTCGGCAACGTGCCCGAAGATCTTGCGACCCTCTAACGCTCGCCGCTGGCCAGCCTGATCCGCGGCTCGTGCCGGCGGTGCGCCTTGCGGACGTACATGGCGGCATCGGCCTCCTCCAGGGCGCGGCCTGCGTCGGAGCGGGGACCGAGCAACGCGACGCCGGCAGAGGCGCCTGCGGTCACGTGCTGCCCGCGGAAGACGAAGGACAATTCGTCGATCGCCTGCTCCAAGGCCGTGGCCTTCGCCTTGGCATCGGTCTCGCTGAGATTCCAGAGCAGCAGCGCGAACTCGTCGCCCCCGAGCCGGCCGACCATGTCGGAGGCGCGCACCTGTCGCGTCAGCGTGGCGACAATCGCCTTGAGCACCTCGTCGCCGGCGGCATGGCCGAAGGAATCGTTGATCGGCTTCAGCCGATCGACGTCGAGCACGATCAGCGCCCCGCTGGCACGGTAGCGCTTCATATAGGCGATGGCGCGCGCGAGCTCGCGCTCGAAGCCGCGCCGGTTGTGAATTTCGAGCAGGAAATCGGTGTCGGCCGCAGCTTCCAGCTCCGCGACCCGGCGCTGCGCTTCCTTGAGCTTGGCCCGCAAGCCCCGGATCGTCGCCCTGACGTTGTCTCTGGCTCCGTCATCATCCAACGCGGCGCGCCGCGACGGCTTCGCCCGACGCTTGGTCGGCCGTTTGGGGGCGGCATTGGATCGGCCGGCGCTGGTCTTCCGGCCCTCTTTGGCCTTCGCGGCGCTAGCCCTTTTTGGTTTCTTCATGGGCATCCTGCTCAATGAAGGCTTGCGGGGATTCACCAAGACAGGATAGTGGATTCCCTTCTCCTTGCCACCGCCTTGCGAGCCGCCGGCCGGAACCTTTAATCTGGCCTATCTTTCTGTTTTTCCGGGCACATTTGATGTCATGACCGCGCCGATCGCCATCATCATGGGAAGCCAGTCGGACTGGGACACGATGCGGCATGCCGCCGACACGCTTGACGCGCTCGGCATTGCCGCCGACAGCCGCGTCGTCTCGGCCCACCGCACTCCCGACCGGCTGTTTGCTTTCGCCAAGGGCGCCAAGGCCGCGGGTTACAAGGTCATCATCGCCGGCGCCGGTGGCGCCGCACATCTGCCCGGCATGGCGGCGGCGCTGACGGAACTCCCGGTATTCGGCGTTCCCGTCGAATCCAAGACGCTGAAGGGCGTCGATTCGCTCTATTCGATCGTCCAGATGCCAGCGGGCATCCCGGTCGGCACCCTCGCCATCGGCAAGGCTGGCGCGATCAACGCCGCGCTGCTGGCAGCCGCCGTGCTGGCATTGTCCGACCCGGCCTTGTCCGATCGCCTCGCCTCCTGGCGCAAGGCTCAAACTGAGGCGGTCGCCGAGCGCCCGGAGGACAAGGCGTGACCGACACCAGGCACGTGAAGCTGAAGCCCGGTGACACCATCGGAATCCTCGGCGGCGGACAATTGGGCCGGATGCTGGCCATGGCCGCGGCCCGGCTCGGCCTGCGCTGTCAGGTGTTCTCGCCCGATCCGGATTCGCCGGCCTTCGACGTCGTGCTGAATGCGACCTGCGCCGAATACGCCGATGTCGAAGCGCTCGAGCTGTTCGCGAGCGACGTCGATGTCATCACCTACGAATTCGAGAACGTGCCGGCCGCCTCCGCGATGGCGCTGGACGCGCGCCGCCCGGTGCTGCCCAATCGCAGGATCCTCGAGACCACCCAGGACCGGTTCGCCGAGAAGGATTTCGTGACGAAGCTCGGCATCGGCACTGCGGCCTATGCCGACGTCACCTCCGTCTCCTCGCTACGCGAGGCGATCCTGAGAATCGGCCTCCCGGCCGTGGTGAAAACCCGCCGCTTCGGCTATGACGGCAAGGGCCAGGCCATCATCCGCGAGGGCGACGACATCGCCAAGGTGTGGACCAGTCTCGGCACCAAATCAGCGATCCTGGAGGCCTTCGTGCCGTTCGAGCGCGAGATCTCCGTGATCGCTGCACGCTCGGCCACAGGCCAGGTCGAGTGCTTCGACGTCACCGAGAACGAACACCGCGACCACATACTGAAAATCTCCCGCGCACCGGCACCGATCCCGGACGCTCTCGCCGATGAAGCGCGCAGCGTCGCGACCAAGATCGCAAACGCGCTCGATTATGTCGGCGTGCTCGCCGTCGAGATGTTCGTGCTCGCCAATGGCACCGGACCGAAGGTACTGGTCAACGAGATCGCCCCGCGCGTGCACAATTCCGGACACTGGACGCTCGACGGCGCTTCGGTCTCGCAATTCGAGCAGCACATCCGCGCGATCGCCGGCTGGCCGCTCGGCAAGCCGGTGCGCCATGGCGAGGTCGTCACCATGACCAACCTGATTGGGGACGAGATCAACGATTACGAGAAGTGGCTCACCGTGCCGGGCGCCACCGTTCACATCTACGGCAAGGGCGCGCCGCGTCCCGGCCGCAAGATGGGTCACGTCACCGAAGTGCGCCCCACCATCGGCAAGTAACGGGACCGCAGCTTCGACCTGCGATCCCGCTCTTTGCGATCACGCGGTCTTCACGCCCGCGACGACGCCGGTAGGCTCCTCGCTGAGCCAGCGATAGATCACCCCACCCAGAGCGCCGCCGATCAGCGGTGCAACCCAGAACAGCCAGAGTTGCGACAGCGCCCAGCCGCCGACGAACAGTGCCGGGCCGGTGCTGCGCGCCGGGTTCACCGAGGTGTTGGTGACGGGAATGCTGACGAGATGGATCATCACCAGCGCGAGCCCGATCGCGAGCGGTGCGAAACCCGCCGGCGCGCGGCCGTGGGTGGCACCCATGATGATGAACAGGAACATCATGGTCATCACCGCCTCGGTGAGGAAGCACGCGATCATGCTGTACTGGCCGGGCGAATGCGCATCATAGCCGTTGGAGGCGAAGCCCTTGCCGACATCGAATCCGGGCGCTCCGCTCGCGATGACGTACAGCAGCCACGCGGCGACGATCGCACCCGCCACCTGGGCGATCACGTAGGGCAGGATCTGACCCGCCGGAAAGCGGCCACCGGCGGCGAGACCGACCGTGACAGCCGGGTTGAGATGGCAGCCCGAGATGTGGCCGATCGCATAAGCCATGGTGACGACGCTCAGGCCGAACGCGAGGGAGACACCGACCAGGCCGATGCCGACCTGGGGGAAGCCGGCGGCGATGACCGCGCTCCCGCAGCCTGCGAAAGTGAGCCAGAAGGTGCCGATGGCCTCGGCGGCGTATTTTTTCATGTCCATGGACAGTACCCTCGTTTCAAAGAGGCCGGAACAAAGCCCCGGCCACGGCCCCCCAAATGGCGCCAAATCTCCAAAATCGGGGCCGCATGGAGGTATTTTCGCCGCATTTAATGGCCGCACTTGGCCCGAAAACCCGCTTGGCCGGTGGACATCTCTGGTTTTGTCTGATACATCCCCGCGCTCAAGGTTAAGGGCGCCGGGCTTTTGCCATCCCCTTTGACTTACCAGAATTCAAATCCGATCCACCTGAAGAGGATGCCGCGTGCAGGTTCTCGTTCGCGATAACAATGTTGATCAAGCCCTCAAGGCGCTGAAGAAGAAGATGCAGCGCGAGGGAATTTTCCGCGAGATGAAGCTCCGCGGTCATTACGAGAAGCCCTCCGAGAAGAAGGCCCGCGAAAAGGCCGAAGCCGTGCGCCGTGCGCGCAAGCTGGCCCGCAAGAAGCTGCAGCGCGAAGGCCTGCTGCCGATGAAGCCGAAGCCGGTGTTCGGCGCCGGCCCGGGCGGTGATCGCGGCGCTCGTGGCGGCGCCGGTGCAGGCCCGCGCGGCCCGCGCTGATTTGCCGAACCTGTAAGACCTCAGTTTTCGATGACGCGGGCCCTTGGCCCGCGTCATTGTTTGTGAGCGGTGCCTTTCCGGGACGGGCACTACCGATGCGGCGCTAAAGCGCGATGAGACTGGGACGAATTATCATCGCGCTTTGGTTTTGTTCGAGCATGATCTCTTCGGAAAACCGCTTCAGACTTTTTTCGGAGCATGCTCTAGCGCGAGCGAACCGTAGATGGCCTCTCCCTTCCCCGAGCGTGGCTTGCCGCGGCTACGCCAGATCTGGCGGCAGCCGTTCGCGCTGGCCGTGATGGGGATTGCGCTCTGCGGCTGCTCCTTCGATCTCGGATCGTTACTCCCCGAGAAGGACAAGCCGCAAGAAGCACCCAAGACGGCCGCGCCCACCGAGAGCGCGGTGAGCGCCGGCAACATCGCCGAAGCTCAGGCCCACACCGCAAAGGCCCAGTCGCTGGCGAAGTCAGGCGAGACCGCGGCAGCGCTCGACGAGTTCAATCGCGCGGTCGGGCTCGACCCCTACAATGCGCAGGCGCTTTATGGCCGCGCGCTGATCTACCAGGGCAAGAACCAGCACGACTTCGCGATCGCCGATTTCAGCGCTGCGAGCGGGCTCAACCCGCAAAAGGCCGAGCCGCTGCTCGGCCGCGCCAACAGCTATCTTGCGCTCGGCAAGAACAAGGAGGCCGCAGCCGATCTCGATGAAGCCTCCGAGGCCGACCCGCACAACGCCCAGGTCTGGACCACGCGCGGACAGGCCTATGAGCGGCTGGGCGACAGGGCCAAGGCGGCGGCGTCCTACACCAAGGCGGTCGCGCTGCGTCCACGCGATGACGCCGCCCGCAGCGGCCTCGCCCGCGTCGGCGGCTGACGGTTGGGCGCAACGCGGAGCGCAGCTCAGTCGGGGGTAGCGCTCTTCGGCAGAACCGCGTTGAACATCGACTTCATGCCCGACAGCATCTCGTCGGCGACATTGGTCTTCTTCGGCCGCGGCATGGAGGCGCCAGCGTCGGCACGCAGATCGAGCGGTGGCGCGATGACCGGCACGGGAATGTCAGCCGGCGGCGTCACCCGATTCGGATCGTCGCTGCTGACCGAGGCCGTGTAGGGCGGATTGGAGCCACCATTGCCATAGGCCTCAGATGAGGGCGTCGATACAGTGATCGGTGGCGGCAGCGGACGAACCGGGGCCGGCTCCATGCTGACGACCCGCGGAGCCTCCGGCGTGCGGGTGGCTTCCCGCACCACAGGCTCTGCCGGCCGCTCGGCTTGCTTGGTCTCCGACGAGCGAACCTCGGCGGGCCTGGTTTCGGAAGATCTGGCCTCAGCGGCCTTGCCCTCAGGCGACTTGCGCAGGCGCTCGATCGCGGCACGCGCGAGATCGTTGGCGTCGGGGGTGGCGGCTGGAGAAGCCGCGGTCGCGGCAGAATTGGCCTCAACCACGGGAGCAGAGGCAGCCGGAGCGGACTTGGCCGCGGCCTTGTCGCGCGGACGGCCGCGCGGGCTGATTTCGGCGGGAGCCACGTCTGCGGCCTTGGTCTCGACAGGCGCCTGATGATCGGCAGGCTTCTCGGCCGCCGCCTTGTCCGTGACGTTCTTCTCGGAGATGCCCTTGGCTTTGACGCCGGGGGCAGGAAGATTGGCGGTATCGGTGGGCTTGTCACTGCCGGTCTTGGCAGGCGCGACCGCGGCGGCTGGAGTGTCGGCGGCCGGCTTGGCGTTGATGTAATGATTAACGATGTAGGCCCCGATGATCGTCGCGAGCACCGAGGGGAAAATATCCATCGAAATTTTTGCGAGGTATTTCAGCATTCCGACCACTCCCCGCGCGATCTGATGCGGGAACTTTAGGGCATTGTGAGGGATCAACTGCGACGGATCGATGGCAAACGGTCGCGCCAACTCAACGTTTTAGCTCGACTTCAACGAACACGATCTCAGTTGAGGTTTCGTTAAGTACGTCATGTTGGACGCCCGCCTTGCGGAAGTAGGATTTTCCGGCGGCGAGTTGCGCCTTGGACCGTTCGCCATTGGGCGCCACGATGGTCATCTCGCCGGCGACCACGGGCACGATCACATAGTCCATGCCGTGGGTGTGATGGCCGGTCGCGCTGCCAGGCGGAAGGCGCCATTCCGTGACCCGGACCTCTTCGTTGTCGACCTGAACCTCGGACCTGGCGGCAAGCATCTGGAGTTCCTTTTACGGCACGAAAACCATGAACACGTAGACGGCAAATACCACCATATGGACCAGGCCGAACAGGACATTGGTCCTGCCCGTGCCGAAGGTCAGCATGCTCAGGAAGAAGGTCAGCAGCAAAAGCACGCTGCCCTGGGCGCTGAGGCCGAGTTCGAGCTCCTTGTCGAGCGCGTAGGTGGCGACGCCGACGGCGGGGATGGTCAGGCCGATGGTCGCCAGCGACGAGCCGAGCGCGAGATTGATGCTCTTCTGGAGGTCGTTCTTGCGGGCCGCCGCGATGGCCGCGACACCCTCGGGCATCAGGATCAGCAGCGCGACCAGAAGGCCGGCGAAGGCCGGCGGCGCGCCGATCCTGGCGCCGACCGCATCAACCACCAGCGAGAATTTCTTGGCCAGCAGCACGACTGCCAGCAGCGAGACCAGGAGCAGCGCCACGGTGAGCGCGAGCATCCCGGCCGACAGGTGCCCCTCCCCGCCCTCGCCCTCCGTCCGTTCATGAACGAAGTAATCCTTGTGCAGGACGATCTGGGTGTAGAGAAAGACCCCATACAGCGCGAGCGTGACGACATCGACGAAGCCGAGCTGGACCGAGGAATAGACCGGGCCAGGTGTGGTGATGGTGTAGTTCGGCAGGATCAACGTGATGGTCGCGAGCGCGAACAGCACGCTGAGATAGACGTTGGCGCCGGAGAGCTGAAAACCCTGCTCGCGATAGCGCAGGCCGCCGATCAAAATGCAGAGGCCGACGAGGCCGTTGCAGACGATCATGACCACGGCGAACACGGTGTCGCGGGCCAGTTCCGGCGCAGGCTTGTCGCCCAGCATGATCGTGGTGATCAGCACCACCTCGATGATGGTCACCGAGAGCGTCAGCACCAGCGTGCCATAGGGTTCGCCGACCCGCTCCGCGATCACTTCGGCATGATGAACAGCGGCGAACACCGTGCCGAACAGGATAACCAGAAGGACGATGGCGAAGAGAAGCCCGCCAAACGACAGCGTGAACACATAACCGGTCGCGCTGACGGCTGCGAACAACAGCACGGCGAGCGCGGGGAAGATCCAGGCCGACCGGGGCATCGGACTATATGCGCTCATCCACCGCTTCCAGTTGCTTTAATGAGCAGTATCAAATCAGGCGCGAGATTCAATGCCACTGCAGGATCGGGGCGACCGGCAGGAACGTCAGCAGCAGGAACAGCGGGACCAGCACGGCGCCCGCGCGCAGGAGATAGCCGAAGAAGCTCGGCATCTCGACGCCATTCTCGCTGGCAATGCTGCTCACCATGCAGTTCGGCGCGTTGCCGATATAGGTGAGCGCACCCATGTAGACCGCCCCCATGGAGATCGACGCGAGCGTGCCCGAGAGCTCATGCATCAGCACCCGCGGGTCGCCACCGGCGAGCTCGAAGAACAACAGATATGTCGGCGCATTGTCGAGGAACGCGGACATCAGGCCGGTGAACCAGAAATAGGCGGCCTCGCGTGGTGCGCCGTTCGGCTCCGTCACGGCCGACAGCAGCCAGGCGAACGCACCGTCATGGCCGGCATTGAGCATGGCAATGACCGGGATGATGGCGACGAAGATCCCTGCGAACAGCTTGGCGACCTCGCGGATCGGCTCCCAGGTGAAGCCGTTGGCTTGCCTGTGCTCGTCGGGCGTCAGCCACACCGAGAGCGCCGCGATCACCAGCAGCACCAGATTGCGGACGACATCCTCCAGCTCCAGCTTGGTGCCGAGAATGTCGAAGGCGATGGCCGGCTTCCAGAGCGCCGATGCGAGCAGGCTGGCGACGATGGCCGCGATGAGCAGCAAATTGACCAGCCCGCGGACGCGGACCGGCTGTGCCGGGCCGGTGTCATCGAGCGGCGGCTCGCTCCGGAAGCGCCAGACATCGACAGCGACGAAGATCGCGAGCAGCAGCCCGGCCACGATCACGGTCTGCAACCAGATGGTCCGCGTGGTCCAGAAGAAGTCGACGCCGTGCAGGAAGCCGACGAAGAGCGGGGGATCGCCAAGTGGGCTCAGCGCGCCGCCGACATTGGCAACCAGGATGATGAACAAGATGACGACGTGGGTGTTGTGGCGCCGCAGCCGGTTGGCGCGGAGCAAGGGGCGAATTAGAATCATCGCGGCACCCGTGGTGCCGACGACGCGCGCCCCGAACGTGCCGAGTGCAAGGATGCCCAAATTGCTCGCCGGCGTCGCCTTGATGTCCCCTGTGATGAGGATGCCACCGGCCACGACGTAGAGCGAGAACAGCAGCACGATGAAGCCGAGATATTCGGCGAGCATGGCGTGAACGAGCGCCGCCAGCGTCGCCATGCCGCCGGCAAAGAAGACGAGCGAGGCGAGCGCCAGCAGCGCCCAAGCCGCGGCGATCTTGCCGTAATGATGGTGCCAGAACTTCGCAAAAAGCAGCGGCCCCAAGGCGATCGACAGCAGCAAGCCGGCAAAGGGCAGCGCATAGGGCCAGCGCATCGCCGCACCATCGAGCCCCGTCGCCGCCAGCGCATTCTGCGGCAGAAGCGTCAAGCAGAAGACTGCGAGTACGAGAACGCAACGTTGCACCAAGCTGACAGCCGCCAATGAACCCTCTCGCCGTTTCGATCGCGCCATATTGATCGAGATTGTCGTGCCCGCCGCCCACCATGCGAACGAACCGCTTGGGCTCATGGGCGAGTGCGAACAGACGCTCTCCGAAGATGATCGAAATGGCAAGGTCGTTAGTGCCATGCATGACAAGCAGCGGCACCGTGACGCGCGCCATGCGCCGGTCCGAATGGAACGGATCGCGCATCAGAAGGCGGACCGGCACGAACCAGAACGACGAAGCCGCAACGTCGACGGTCGATGTATAAGGCGCCTCCAGGATGAGCTTTCCAACGCGATGTTCCGAGGCGATGGCAACCGCCACGCCCGTCCCCAGAGAGAAGCCCCACGCGACGATTCGTTCCGCTGCATAGCGCGCAGCGGTGAAGGCGTAAGCGGCCGCAGCGTCGTACAACAGCCCCTGCTCGCTCGGCATCCCGCTCGAGCCCGCATAGCCGCGATAGGACAGGGCAACGAGGCCGGTGCCGTCGGCGATCATCGCCTTGAAACGGCTGATGCGGCCGGCGAGAAAATCGCCATTACCCGGGAAGTACAGGATCACGGAATGGCCGGGCTTGGCCGGCACGTGCCAGAGGATGACTCTCTCACCGTCCGACGTGGTCAGGACATGCTCTTCCGCCTCGGGAAGGCCGGCGGCATCGGGAGCGGTGCGGCCGACGGGCGGGATCGGAAACAGCATCTCGCGCTGGCGGACATACAGCACGAGGAGACCGGCGCAATAGACGGTCGCGAGAACAATGGCGATCCACTTGACGATGGTCATCATTGCACGGCCCGCCCTCGGGTTGAGACCAGGGCTTGCGACGGCTCCGCAGCAATTTCATGACGTCGGCTGGAGGCTCGCCGAAACATCACGGCAGCTGCACGCCACCTTGTGGGCAGCGCCATTTGACGCGCCGCTCGCGCATGGCTTTGGGCCGCCCCGGATGGGACGGTCCCTTCCGCGATTACATCGCCTTGACGATGTTCTCGGTGACCTTCTTGGCGTCGCCGAGCAGCATCATGGTGTTGTCACGATAGAATAGCGGGTTGTCGATGCCGGCATAGCCGGAGGCCAGCGAGCGCTTGATGAACATCACCGTACCGGCCTTCCAGACCTGGAGCACCGGCATGCCGTAGATCGGAGAGGACTTATCCTCTTCCGCAGCCGGATTGGTGACATCGTTGGCGCCGATCACGAAGGCGATGTCGGCCTGCGCGAACTCGGAGTTGCTGTCCTCGAGCTCGAACACCTCGTCATAGGGCACGTTGGCTTCGGCGAGCAGGACGTTCATGTGGCCCGGCATGCGGCCGGCGACCGGGTGAATGGCGTATTTCACCTCGACGCCTTCCTTCTTCAAGACATCGGCCATTTCGCGCAGCGCGTGCTGAGCCTGCGCCACCGCCATGCCGTAGCCGGGCACGATGATGACCTTGGAGGCGTTCTTCATGATGAAGGCGGCGTCGTCCGCCGAACCGAGCTTGGCCGGCTTCTGCTCGCCCGTACCGCCGCCGGCGGCAGCGGTCTCGCCGCCGAAGCCGCCGAGGATGACCGAGATGAACGACCGTTTCATCGCGTGGCACATGATGTAGGACAGGATCGCGCCCGACGAGCCGACCAGCGCGCCGGTGATGATCAGCGCGGAGTTGCCGAGCGTGAAGCCGATGCCGGCCGCGGCCCAGCCGGAGTAGGAGTTCAGCATCGAGATCACGACCGGCATGTCGGCGCCGCCGATCGGGATGATCATGAGCACGCCGAGCAAGAGTGCCAGGATGACGTTCAGCCAGAAGAACACCGGGCTGCCGGTCATCACGAGGCCGACGATGCACACGACGAGCGCAATCGCGAGCGCGATGTTGATGAGGTGCCGCGCCGGCAGGATGATCGGCGCGCCGCTCATGCGGGCAGACAGCTTCAGGAAGGCGATCACCGAGCCGGTGAAGGTCAGCGCGCCGATGGCGACGCCGAGCGACATCTCGACCAGGCTCTGGGTGTGGATGTGCCCGGGCGTACCGATATCGAAGGCTTCGGGCGCATAATATGCTCCCGCCGCGACCAGCACCGCGGCCATGCCGACCAGCGAGTGGAAGGCGGCGACCAGCTCCGGCATCGAGGTCATCGGCACGCGCCGCGCGATCACCGCGCCGATGCCCCCGCCGATCGCGACGGCGAGGATGACCAGCACCCAGGCGAGGCCATCCGCCGGCGGATGATTGGCCAGCGTGGTGGCGACCGCGATCGCCATGCCGATCATGCCGAACAGATTGCCCTGGCGCGACGATGCCGGGCTCGACAGCCCGCGCAGCGACAGGATGAACAGCACCCCCGCCACGAGATACAAGAATGCAGAGA
>Ga0099824_1003086_pt1 | contig 24323 bp, 11 predicted proteins | sample SiratrowhiteBW_FD_76837 | JGI IMG/M metagenome (GOLD analysis project Ga0099824, IMG submission 76837) | Root nodule microbial communities of legume samples collected from California, USA - Siratro white BW | ecosystem: Host-associated > Plants > Roots > Nodule | place: USA: California...
AAAATATAATTTATATATATATATATATATATATATATATATATATATATATATATATATATATATAAATTAAACTTTTCTTTTCAAATCTTATCTTTAATATATATTTATTATATTAGGTCAAAAGGTAATTTAATATGCCAATAGAATTAGTGTTTATATACTGGAAAGACATATAAACTTGCATCACACATTAAATTGATAACAATGACATTCATCAGCATCCCCAAATAGGCATTATCCACTGTGGTAATATTGAATGCACATTCATATTTTGACTTTAATATAATAAAAGTTTTAAAATTTATACCATTTTTATGCCTGAAATATTTTAATTGGTGTTAATAAATCATAAATCATAGTTTAAATTATTTGAAAAAGCCGAAATGGAATGGATTGGTATTTTAAGAAAAATATAATTTAAAGAAGGTTTAATATGTTGTGTACCTACAACATTTTTAGACATTAAATTTTGAAACACTGTATTCCAACAATTTGTATAGGTAATATACCTACAGTTTTGCACATCTTTGCACATATATCCTTGATATGTGATTCTAATAAATATGAATGTAGTTTATAGTACTTCTTAATAATAGTTTTCTAGCTTACTGAAAAATAAATCTGAAGACAACCTTCTTTAGTATATTAACTTTTGTATCCTAAAATTGTTTCATAAGAAAAAATATTAGAAAATATTTGAAGAAAACTACAACATGTCATATAATTATCATGTGAACCTAAAAATTTGGCCTTATGTAGATTTTTTGAAATTCACACAGTAAGATACATCAGAATGAACAAAAATGAGAGTGATTATTATACAATTCCAAACAGTGTTTCTGTTGTGGCAGTAATTGTTGTATGAAAAAGCTGTGCCAGTAATTGAATGACAATTAGCAAGGTAGCTATTTGTGTTTCGATCATGCATGCGAGGTGTTCGGTCAATGTTGAAAGCAATCACTCCAAATTCTTATCTGTCTCTTCACCTTTAACGTGGCTGCCCAAAAATCTTTACTTGTGTATACAGTTGTACATTTCACGTGAGTTTCGTTGTAATTAGGGTTTATTTTGCTAGATAAGTCCGAAAAGGAAAATAACATTTTAAAATAGTATGCAACTAAAAGTATTTATCTAACGGTTATAAGCTTTGTTGGCAATATACAGATATGAATAAAAATTATTTTCTTTTTCATGTAAAGCCTGCTCTTTGGTAGTGAGATTTTACAGTTCAGATAATATAATAATTCTCGTATTTGAATTTTAAAATACAATATATTATATAAAAACAAATATTTAATTACTTCTACAATATGTGTTGTCTTTTTTAAAAATTCTGATTTATTTATTTAGTTTCAAAAATATGTAGTTCTAACAAAATTTTACATTTATAAAATATATTCCATATGTTAATTTAATTATTTAGAGAAGAAAGTAATATGGTGGATTGGGATTATATTAGGATTGATTCTCCATGTTATTGTTATTGAAATATTTATAGATGATGATTATTATTAAAAAAGGTGAGAAACATATAATAAATTACTAGTAGTGATGTGTGTATTATTAAGTACACGAACCCATATTTAATATATATATATATATATATATTAGAGGTATATTTATATAATAAAATATCACGTGGTCAAAAGTTAAATAAATTTATTACATATGTTGCATACATGTTAAAGTTTTCTTTAGATTTAATTTCGTTTATTTTTTTTGTAATAGTATTGAAACACCATTAAGTATTTTATTAATTTATTATTAAGTATTTTATTAACTTATTTTTGGCTGTTAAAAAAAACATGTTAAAGTTTGGATGATAAATATTCATTGTAATTATAATTGATAAATAAGAAAATATTAATATCTTTTGGAGGAACCAAAATATACTATGTTATCTTCCTCTTTTGAAAAGAAATATGAACATATTAATATTTTTGGAGGAACCTAAATATACTATGTTATCTTTCATTGTTTGAAAAGAAACATTAACATATTAATATCTTTAGAGAACCTAAATATATTATGTTATCTTCCTCTTTTAAAATACTTTCAAATTTTTAAATATTTTATTATAATTAGATATTAATGCAAGTTATTTTTTGCTACTTTCTCATAAATCAGGTACTAGATTGGAAATGCATTTTAGGAAAAAGAGAGTAAACACATAATATTTTTGGGTTGTAGAGTTATCAAAAGAAAGGATTAGATTTGGTTATGCTATACATTGTCCAGTAGGGGTACATTGGATACTTAGATGGATTAACTCTCGCAAACCATCGACTCTGATACTACTTGTTGGGAGAATCTGAGAGAAGAACCGGAGATAGCCAACTTACGTAAGGGAATGACACCACCTTCAACCCAAAACCATAAGACGTTAGGTTTGTAGGTCTTATTTCTTATATATTGCTCAACTTTCTCATTTCTACTCAATGTGGGACTAAGACTCACACTTGAATACCTAACATCTATCATAGTCTCAAAGTGGATATTGGATTGATGAAGATGTACAAGATTGCACAATCAAACTTTTACTCCTCCGTAAATTCTGAATGATGTCTGATTGGTGGTGATGTCCAAGAAGAAAGGGAAATAATCATCTACCATTGGGTTGATGAAGATGTATAAGATTGCACAATCACGCTTTTACTCCTCTGTAAATTCTGAATGATCTCAAATTGGTAGTGGTGTCCAAGAAGAAAAAGAAATAATCCTCTACCAAAGTCTCAGAGTGGATATTGGGTTGATGAAGATGTACAAGATTGCACAATCAAGTTTTTACTCCTCCGTAAATTCTGAATGATCTCAAATGGGTGGTGGTGTCCAAGAAGAAAAAGAAATAATCATCTACCATAGTATTTGAGTGGGTAATGGATTGATGAAAATGTACAAGATTGCACAATCAAGCTTTTACTCTTCCATAAGTTCTGAATGATCTCATATGGATGATGGTGTCCAAGAAGAAAGGAAAATAATCCTCTACCATGACTCCTTCACCAAATGCCAAGTGCATGATTAATTGGACAGGGTGCTAGAATCTTTAAATTAAGTGGAGGATTTAAACCACTACTTTTAAGGAAAATTGTAGACAAGATTGCAAATCATGGGTATTTTGTGGTGGTTCCTGACTTCTTCAATGGGGAACCCTATAGTGAGAATGCGAGCAGGCCTTTCCATCCTTGGTTAAAAGATCATGACCTAGGAAAAGGTATTGAAACTGCAAAACTTGTTATTGTAACCTTAAAACGTAGAGGTGTTTATGTTGTTCGATTTGGAGGTTTGTGTAAGGGTGATACGATTTGTTGTTGGTTTTGTTGTATTATTGTTTTCAGTTATTTATTTATTTTTTAATAGGGTTAAAGTATTCCTGAAATATTCTTTATTAGGTATTCAAGTGTGAGTCTAAGTTTCACATTGGATAGAAATGAAAAAGTTGAACAATATATAAAAAAGAAGACCCACAAACCTAATGTCTTAAGGTTTTGGGTTGAAGGTGATGTCATTCCCTTATATGTTGACTCAATTCTCATTCTTGTGAGATCTACCTGGTGTTTCTCTCTTAGATTCTCTCAACACTCTTATTAATTTCATTTTTCACTGTTTAAAAAACAAAGTTATTTATGGTAGTTGAAAAGATGTTCTTATTAAAAAAATAATAGCTTTTTTTATTTACTTTTTTTTACTAGATCCCTTAAAATAATATTTCCGAAGTATATCATTTACCATAAAATAGTTTTATTTTTATTTTTTTAATCATTAGGTGATAAAAAAATTAATTAGGAAAAAAATAGATTAAATATTTGAAATTGTTTCAAACAAAATAATAATACCATACATTTATTTTTATTTGTATTAGGTTCAATAGAATTTTCACAGCTTTAGTTTTGTAATACACTATAGTAGTTATATTTCAAAAATAAGTTGTATGATCAAATGTTAAATCCAATTCAAAAAATAAATAAATACTGTAACACCTCAATATAACTATTTCACATATAAAGAATTAAATTTAATTATTTATACATCAAGTTGAACCATAATATTAACGATTTTTTCTTTTTTTATTTTTCTAAAAATGTTTTCTACTTTCTTTTTATCTTTATCTGTTTAATCTCATATCGTCTTCAAAATATGATCACTTTTAACTGTAGTTAGAGAGTCAAACATTATTCTCACAAACATAGTTTTTTAAGCAAAGCTTCAAAGTATGCAACAATCTTCAACATCAACCTTATGAATTTTATCCAAGAAAGTTATTTTAGTTAAGATTTAATTAGTGAATTCTAAAACAAAGACGGACAAAAAAACACAATACACAATACGGGTGAATTAGTTTAAAAAATTATCTTTAAAGATTTTTGAAAAAAATATCTTAAATTGTTGTTGATAAGAGTAATTAAATCCAATAGTTAAATAAAGAATTTGATAATGAACAAAAAAGAATTACACAAAAGTTCTTAGGTTCGCTTATTTAAAAATCAACATCTATTTGATTCAGACAACCTGAGTTAGATTTTTTATTAAAAACTTGATTTATCAAATTACAATAGCATTCATACAATTATAACAATAACAAAAAAATCAAAAATACTTTTCGAAATACTCTTGAAGAAACTCTAAATTAGGTAAAAAAACAAAAAACACTCAATTACATATTATATGCACATCAAAGCATTGGTGCAATATATGCATATCAGATTATAAGAAATAAGAACAATATCAGATATATGTGACAAATTTACAACAGATAAACATTCCTTCATTAACCTTGAGCAATATCTTTTCAGAATAATTTTATTATGTAAAAGTACTATTAAAAAAAATTATAAATCACAATCGATTCTAATTCGAAAATATGAAAATTGCTGTTTGAAAAAGGGAGACTTTCCTTCTAAAAGAAATCTTGAAATAACTGGTCAAAATGATAAATTATTATTAAGATAATTTATTATTATGTCCGTTCATCAATTCAAAAACACTTCAATATTGGTTTAACTTATTATTATTCAAACCTATTCTATTATTTCTGAAAGGTTTGGTTGAGTTTTTTTAAGAAAGTTTGGTATGATAGATTATGTCCTAACCTAATTTTTTATATTCGAAACATGTGAAATTTCAATATAATCATTGATTAAATGTGAAACTTATGAATAGTTTTCATGAATTTAGATCATTTATTATTTTTTAATATAATAGATTATTTATGTGGTCTGCTAGTAAAACTTTGGTTTAGCTACACACAATCAGTTACATAATTGATTAAATGTTCATGAAATAATTTAAAAGAAAGTTTATGCTCAAGATTATCATAAAAAGATATATAGATCATACTTTACAAATTTCCTATACTAATCAACAGAGAGAAGAGTCTTGGACATAGATGTAATGCATACATCATCAAAAACATCATATTCGTTTAGTAGTGTGTTTTCGCAACAATAATAGAGTTCTTCAAAACTGAAGTTGTCAAAGAAAGTCCCAAGAGTAAGCACATGAGAACCACACATGATGGATTTAAATGCCGTGCTCTTTGCCTTTATCTACCAGGCTTTGGTGGTGGTAAAGTAATGTCTAGGATAGTTTCCTTGGAAAATTTTGAATGTGGTTCATGCTCTTCTGCAGCAATACCTAATGAGATTGAAGGAGATTTTGATAACACGTATAAAGTCTTATTCTAACTTTAGTATCACCATTGTAAAAGAAAAAGAAATATTTAAACAACTTCTTAGTTCTTTAATTTCTAATCAATGGTTAGAACTCCTTAATTTTTCCTTCATGCAGGTTGAACAACACATTATCAAACCAAACGGGTCAATGTTTGTTCCTATGGAAATGTAATTAGAGCAGTTTGTTGTTCCTCGGTTTCATATCTTGCTAGCAAATTAGCGATGCCATTATTCCTCCTCTTTTGTCAAAGATTCTATGATTTGTCTGCTTCTGACTATGAATTAGCACGTTACACCACGTTTTATTTGGTTTACTTTGCCTCTTACTTAAGAATGTGGTGCATGCAGCATCATATATTCCACAATCACTGCATAAGGAAAAAGTCAATCAACCTTCACAATCAATACAAATACAAATATAAACTTCAGAAAATAGTAATGTTGCAGGAATCTTCATTGATCTCTCTCAAGTCTCAATCATCCAATCCAAGCACAAAGCCGGCTAGGAATTTACAATGTGAATGTCCAAAAAGTCAACTGATTCTCGGAGTCAAAAGCACATGATGCCATAGAGGAAAACAACACCAACACCTCTCTAAGCCACTTTTTCTATCAATAAACAAGTTCTCTTGATATAAATACACAACTCTAGGACCCTTCAAGTTTCTAACACAGTCAGAAACACCACCACACGAAACCAGTTTGAAGGCAACCTGAAGCAGACAAATTTCTTTCCCTTGTAGCAATGATGGAAAAGTCCAACATGAGGTTGCACAAAGACATGCATAGTGAGAAGAATGAGAATCTTCAATGGATGAACATGTCACTGCCAAGTAGCCAACATGCGGTGGAACTGGAACATGAAAAAGGGCATCAAGGAAGCTTCTCCAAAAGTGAAGCAATAACCAAAGACAGTGAGAAGAGAATGAAGAATGAAGGATCCAAATGTAGTGCTCTTTGCATGTGTCTTCCAGGCTTTGGTTTTGGTAAAGCAAAGGCAGTGAAAGCAAGAAACAACAAAATGGATCACTCGGTGAATCATGTAATATCTAGCACGTTTTCTTTGGAACAGTTTGAACTTAGTTCGGGGGTTGCAGATGGGAAAGGGATAATAATACAGGAAAATAATCATGAATATGAATCCTTCAGCTCCTACTTTGACTTGCCTTCTATAGTTCTTAAATGCAGTGATGATGATGCTTAATTTCCTATTACAGAACCCTTATCTTTAGCAGGAATTAGAGGGATCAATTGTTTTTGCAGGCACTGTGGATAGTTTTTCTATTTTTGTTAATCTGGTGAGAAAATATTGAAAACACAGTCATCTTCCTTGTTCTTCAACATTGAAAATATACCTCTGCACGCAGGTATGTGATTGTTTAGAACATTGTTTTAATAAAAGATGTTTATTCCATTAATTAAAATAAAGTGGCTCATTCCATAGCCAGTGAGAGACAAAATTCTGTTAAACAGGTTCAAATAAATAAATAACCATTTTTTTAATCTTTTCTTATTTTTAGTTTAATGTAAAACATTTTAAGATAGATAGAAATTTCAGTTAAATAATTTTTTTAATATATATTAATAAAAAGGGTAAATTTTTAATAAATTTCTTAATAAATACTAATAACAAAATAAATAAGTAAAATATACCAAACTAGTTTTATAAATTAAAATCACTTTATATATCTTAAGCTTTTGTTTGAAAGCTATCTCATCCAACTTTAGACCCACAAGCTAATTTGAAAAAAAATACAACTTAGTTTATGTTTAATTTTCATTTTTATTGGTATTTGTTGAAAATTTTATCTAAATTAAGCCTACTACCACTTAAATTACAACCATTAAATGCATGCCTTACTAAATGATATTAATGGCAATCTATAATTTAAAATTTATGAGAACTTAAATAAAAATAATAGTAATTGCAATATTAAAAACAAATTTAGCTATATTTATAAAAGTTAATTTTTTAAAATCAAATTTAAAATAATTTTTTAATTTCTTATGTTCATTTTTGTGTGATCACCTATCGTTTTATCTATCACTTTTTATTTGTCTTTCTATTCTATAAAAATAAAAAGGTTGTTAATACCAATCTATTATTTTAGGCTATACCCATGCTATATATCATATCCCCTACTCAATTAGCCCGGTCTATTTAGTAGACTTATGGCTTAATTATTGATCTCATTAAATATATGTTCAGTTATTGATGTGATTAAAGATTCGATTATGTTTTTATGTAAAAATATTATTATGTTTACATGATTTTTTAATAAATATTTATGGGATAAAAATAGAATAAATTAAGTATTTTTAAGAAGTTAGAATTAATTTATGTTATTCAACTTTTTTTAATTGGTTGGCTTCTTCAGAAACTAAATGTATAAATTAGTTTATAGAAAATATTTATTAATTTTTCCTAAAAATGCTTAAAAGATTATATAAACAAGACTTTAATTTGTTTTCATGAATAATAATTTAGCATAAGTTAACCCTTTTGCCATCTCATATACTCTACAAGCAAAATAATTATGTAAAATCAATTGTTAAACTTTAAACTTTAAGAGATCCAATTTATGTTGTCTTTCTAATTTATCATTACTCTAGTACTTAACATTGAATACCGAACTATCATTATATACAGCATTATTCTTTATCATTAATGTTAAGATAAAAACAAGTAATGTAAAAAATGGATCAATGAAAAAGAACTCCCCAATGACCCTCCATAATGATCATTCGATAATAGACCCTGATTAAGGGCTGACTTTGGTGTCCCTCTTTACAACACCTTTCAAATTAACTTATTTTTTCATATTTCAATATATTTCTAATTTATTTTCTTCCTAATTTATCTTACAATTAATTATTTTATGTCTCGTTTAAATTAATGCATGAAAGAGTGAGGACATCTCAATAAAATTGTTTAAAAACGTATATGTTTATTTTTATCTTATAAAAAATCTTGAACCTATTTTTCAAAATAAAATTGAATTGGTGAATTGGCTAATATAGTGTAATAGTGTAAACAAAGAAAAATACACCACAAATATCGTGGGTATCTGAATCCAAGTGGTTGATCTTAAGTATTTAAGTACGAATTAAAAAGTTTAATATTTGGTAGGAATTAATAAGATAAACAATATATTAAAATAAAAGTCATAGACTTGATACTTTTAGGATTTTAAGTTGGAAATGATATTTTAACTTTTTTATGCAAAATTTATTTGTGACTCATTTATCTTCCAACTTACAAATATTATCAACACTGAAAAATATCATACTTAAAAAATATTTCCAATCAAGGAAGGAGGTATTTAGAAATTCAAATATAAGTTGAAACTCTTATGTTAAATAGAAATAAACATAATCAGATATAAAGAAAATTATTCATAAACCTATTATTTTTAAAGTTTTAAATTAGAAATTATGTGATTATATCTTATATATATTTATATTTAGTCATAACCTATTGGTATCAAATTATTTATTTGGTATTTCCTTTCAAATAACCTGCATTCCATCCATGAAATGCCTCAAGACAAACACATGTCGGTTTTGCAGGCAATAAAAATTTGTGCCCTTCTGTTTTATTTTAGAAAATATATATCTGAAAGTTGAAATTTTGATTTTATTTTTTTCACTAATAGTGATTTTGGAGATTTTGTGTATTTTTTTTTTTAGGGAAGGATCTAGTTAACAGGTGCAATGGGTCAAAAATAGACATGGGCCTAGTCCGAAAAAGACAGCATCTAATAAATCTAATGTTCATGCTCTTCCATTCCAATTTGAAGAAACAAATCTATGATATCAAGGACACAAAATCTACATCATATTTGTCAAGAGATTCTTCTTCACCCTCTCAGGAGATAAGGTGCCCAAGAGACAAATCAAGCAAGCTAAATTACTACGTTTTCATTTTTCATTTTTAATAGATTAAAATAATACATATATATAAATTTATCATTTCAAGTTTTAAGGTTTATGTTGTAAAGAAAATTAGTTCCATTATATATTAAAACACATGTGTACCTTATGGAATTTTGCTTTCATAAAATATGGAAAAAAAAAAAAACTAGAGGGTTAAGGTGAGAAAAAAGAGAGGGGTATTTTGAGAATATAAAAAAAGGTGGAGGTGTAAGAGCAAAAAATTTAGTGTTAAATAGTAAGGGCCTTCAAAGGAATCCTCAAAAATGGACTTCTTGGGTGCTGTAAGCAGAGCCTAAATTACATTAATGTTTCTGATTTCTTTTTTTTAGGAATTCTATAATGTTTTTGTAACATAATTATTCTTGTCCCACACTTTGTGATATTTTCGAAAGAATTAAAAGAGACTAAAGTAATTTATTAGATTGCATATTGCTTTCTCATTTGAAACAACCGAAAATTCAGAATGTTTGCTCTCGTTTGAAACCATTTTAAATAGAAATATTTTTTAAAATAAACTTGTTTAAAATAAAATTCATTTTAAAATAATCTTATTTAAAATTAAAAAAAATAGAAAAAGTGTCCACCAGTATTTCTATAAATACCTCCAAGTATGAAATACTTTGCAAGTATTTTTCAAGTGATTATCCTACAAATGAAATACATTTTTTTAGACAAGACATATAACAAATATTTAATTTTTCAAACATAAACTCTTTAGTAATTAATATATATATATATATATATATATATATATTAATTTTTAAAATCAACCAAATCACCTTAACATTTTTACCATTTAGTTATGTTTATCTTTTCTTTCTAATTCAAATAATATTTTTTTCTTATTATTTTTCGCTTTCTATTCCAATAAAATATAAAAAGTAAAATATAGTACAAGACTTTCATGGGCACATGTCACGAGCCATAGACCCTTCTTACGAGGAGCAACAATAATGTGATTTGGAGTGAGCATAATATATCTTCTTGAGTTCCGTAACGCTGTCTTATAGGCTCCGTTACGCATTAATTATCCCCGTCCCAATTCTTACTAATCATTATAGTATATACTGCATTGTGAAATAGTAGATAACATTGTTTTACTAAAAAAGATAAAACTAAATTCTTTTATCTTAAAAACAAATGAAATAATTTGATTTTTTTTTTAATTTAAACTCATTATTTTAAACTTTAAATTTAAACGGACCGAAAAATTATAAGATGTATCTAGAAAAATACAATAAACTTTAATATGCTAATCAAATTTAAATATAAATGTTTATATATTTATTTCAAAACACATATGTTAATAATTTACACACAACGATAATGAATAAGATATTTCATACCTTTCATCGAATTTTACTAATGTCAAAGAAAAAACATTAATTATATGTCGTGCTTTAATATGTGTTAGATTACTTTGAATATAGTTTTTAGGTATACATGTTGGTTCTGGATGTAGTCTTGGGCTTTCAAGGAAACGTGGGAGGACACTTACAAAAAAAACGTTCCGATATCAAAGTTAGTATACGGATGTGGGACTGACAATTTAAGGGATTGGATTAGCGTATCTTGGCTTAGCTTGTTTACATTGTATTTATAGGAGTCAAACTATATGGAAGCATTGTGATTGGTTGAGATTTGAGAATAAATCAGCTTTTTGTTCAGAGACTACCTAGTGAGTGAGCATTGTAGTACTACGGTAGGACTAAGTACATGTCAATCAAAGCCTACCATCATTGTAGTACTGCAATACGACTAAGTACATGTCAATCAAGGCCTACCATCATTCGGCATTGATCGTCTATGAGATTACATTTTCTTTAAATTATGTTACAATATTCTAATTACTAATGAAAATTAATTCAATTTATCTTCTATAAATAATAAATTACCATAGTAATAAATTTATATTATTAATCTTAATTTATATAACGATTTTCATATAAAATAAATTTAGTAATTAGTAATATTAATAATGCATAATTTTCTAAACTCATAAATTATTGAAAATAATAATAAATTAGTTAATAATTAAATATTTGAATACTTTATTAATATAATATTAATGCAAAATTATATTAACACATTTTTTTTATTCTCTTGCATAACCTTATTAATTAAAACTAAGATGAATTAATGTTAATTAAAAATTTATTATTTATAATATAAAATTAATACTAATAAAATTATTTTTTATTAATAATTAAAGTAGTAAATTAAAATTAGTTTTTACATTTATTAATCATTTTATCATCAATTTAATTTAATAAATATTATTATTAATTTTTAATTTAAAACTGAAAAATTTTTATTTTTTAATTAAATTTAATAATATGGTATAAATACTTTCCAATTAATACTTCTAAAATTATTATAGTTTTTTCTATAAAAATACGTTTTCTTTCAAAAGAAATCGTGGTCATATAATTTCTTGCAATTGGTTTATTTATAGAATTATTTTTGGGAAAGATAATTAGTTAGAAAAGAAATCTAAAACAGAAACATGGAAATAAAATAAAATAAAAATTAAAGAAACTTGTAATTCCAATCTATTAGTACTTGTAAGTTGTAACTATCTTAGAATGGTCAACTAAAACATTTTGACGTTGTTCTCTTGGAACATGCATTACGATTTATTCACGAGGATTGGCTAGAGATTCCACATGCATGAAATAAGAGGTTTTAAAGTGGGAAATTCGAAAGCAAAATAAGAACCACCCTTCAAATGAATTTGAGAAACCAACCACTTCTATTATTGTGGCTGCCAAAGGAGGGTAAGGTGTGTTAAAATACCCACTTTATAGCAGACAAAATGGAAAAAGATAGGATTATATGGTAGGTCACTCCAATTATTCATTCGATTAATCAACAAAAAGCTGTGTTATTGGTATCAAATTGTCTATGTCTCTCTTGACAGATTATATTTACGTTTTAAAATGATATCTATTTTTATATATTTTCCAATGACAATAATAATAAAACTCTGATACTCCTATTTTCTTTGGTTCAATGATTAAGGGTCGTTGGTGCCATCACCCTTTGAGGTCTTAAGTGGGAAGGTGCCATCCAAGTTTAGGTTAGTATTTAAACTAGTGCTTAATGCAAAACCATTTGATATAAAAATAATAATAAACATCATGGAAGGTTAATATATTTTGTCTATACGTATATATTATTCTAAGTCTTTCGTCACGTCCTATTAGATACCAGAAAAGGAATCCAGAAGAATGTGATTTATTTATTTTTAGCTTCCTAGGTTTATAATGAAACCCTTTGAAAAATACAAGAAAATGTGATACCCATTAAACTTTAGATTGAGTGCTGGAAAGATCCAATGTCCACAAATAATTGATACCACTTTTAACTTTCCATATGAGAATCAAAATGTATTGTTTAAATCAGTCATCAGATACTACTTGTTCAAAAATGAGAGACTAAAAACTTAAATAAAAATACACAAAAATCCAAATCATACAAAAAATTGATACAACCTTATCAAAAATCTTAAAATATTAAATTTGTAAATTTTATTTATACGTTACTCAATATTCTCATCTTTAATCAATATAGAACTAGACTTATACTTAAATTTCCTACCATTAAAATTCATATTAATTACAATAGAAAAAAAAGTTGAATAACAAAAGAATACTAGTAAATTTCAATTTTTTTAATTTTAAGAGTGATCTTATACAAATGAACAACTGAAACAATGTAAGAAAAATCATTGGCACGAAGTTAGATAAGTACAAACTATTGATCGAGGTTGACAGCAACAATTATGATGAGAAGCACAGACCCACCCAGACAATTAAATTTTTGTACATAAAGTTGTACATGCAGGAGAGTGGGATGAAACAACATAGTGCAGTAGGTAGAACCTCCTCTGCATGCAAACCCAAAAGAAAGATAAAGAAAGAATGAATTTCATTAACTATGTAGCAGTGGTACATCTAAAGAGTGGACCATTAAAATTTCACAGCTCTCATCTTAACTCAACATTAAATCGTGTGATGTCAGAGTCATTTACTCCTCTATCCACATTTCTAGTCCTTTGCATCTACATGAACCCAAACAAATAGGAGGTTTATAGCAAAAAGTCAGTAGCTGGAATTTGGTTGCAGATTAAAGTAAAAGTTTGTGAAGTACTGATCTGGGGCAACATCAGTAATAAAATATTGCTGCAATGAAACGGTGCATTATTTAATGCTTTGATGCTGAATCCTGTACATAAATATGAAGCTGATTGAGTAGCAACTTGTTGTACTTTCTGTAAGAAAAAATTAGGGCACCCACTTTAACCAAAATTTTATTAACTTCTCTTCAGTACATTTGATAGGTAGGTAAATACAAAAGGTAACATATGCCCCACAGGGCCACTTATCAAAATAAGGAAGGAATACAATTAATAATAATAGCATGTGATGTGAGAGTATAGAAAGTATTTTTATAGAATAGTGGATGCCATCATGCTACATGGTTTGGTTAGCAACATAGGTTCATTTGAGATGCTTAACTAAACAAATATTTTCTTGTGTTGAATTGGGTGATGGTGAACAATGGAGGCTATAAATGAGAATTTAAATGATGGAACTTTCCCATCATTAATTGATTCTTCAATGTCCCTTTCCTTTCTTTGGGTGTGTGGACTACCAAGTATCTGGTCTTTTACTTTTTGCTTCTTGGGAAGGAAAAATAAAAATGGAGACATGAATCTTCCACACTCCATTTCAATTTTGCCAGCTCTTTTCAATGACTTGCCACCACTGCTAGTTAGGGTCCATTCATTTGTCCCCTTCCCTCTAATCTTGTCTTCTTCTGCTATTTTCTTCCTACCATCTTCCTTTGGTGAAAACAACCCTAAACTAACTAATGTTGCAAGTTTTACTTTGTTACTCCTTGCATTGCAAGAAGCTTCAATCACACAAAATTTCTAGAATTAACTACATAGCATAACAAAATGTTTGACATTTATCTAATTCATACACATGAGTTTAAATTATGTTGGTAATGAGTGATTCTTGTCACCATTCATATATCTGAAAAAAGTAGCATATTCAGAATGAATTCCAATAATAGATACAAGTAATGCAATCATGAAAGGAAGAGATGAAGGTAAAAGGAGGAAGAGTGTAGCTGAAGTCTAGCATGATGGAAAAAGCTAGAGAAGGAAGGAACAAAGATGTTGACTAATTTTGAAGGGTGATTTTGGACATTATGTGTATGTGTCGGCTGAGAATGCAAGATTGGATACCCTACAACCTGCCCTTCAACATAGTCACACCAAGACTTTCCAGCCACAAAACAAAGCATGCCAATACCCTTGTAGGACCCAACCAAAAACCATGCCCATGTGGACCACATTATCATTTACCACACCATGCTTTTCAATTTACACACTTTCATTATGTATCTCAAATTTTCTGTTTTATGTGAATAATAAGTGCCTTCTTAAATTTTCAAGCCATTCCTCATCCTACCGACAACACAAGGTACTCCCCATAATGCAGAGATTCAGCTAAATATTAAGTTTATTTTATCATTTAAAACAATTCTAATAATTATAATATAATTTTGAAATTATGAGCCAATACAATTCACTATCATGTAAGTCTTGCCGAACAAGTAAAATTATAATACGTTTATAAATCTTCTTGATATTTTTATAAAATACTCATATTTTATACCATAAAAATATTTTATACGTACCCCATTAAATAAATAAATAAAATATCAAATTTGAATTACTTTTTCACACAATATTGTATACTTTGTCAAGTTATTTAACCGCAATGGTTCCTACTAAATTTCCACCCTACTTAGTCACTGCCACATTGAAAATCTCAGCAGCCACAATGTTCTACGTTTATAATTAAAAGCATTCCATTTAATCATTGCTTTATTATTCACAAATATTTTGAGGTTCAATGCAAAGTTGTTAAAATTAGTTAATCAATCTCACGTAGTTTTAGTTCACGTACTTCAAGATTAAAAGATATATAAAGTCAAAAGGTCTACATAAAATAGGTCTTGAGCCAAAGTTGGAATTAGCTCACGAAATTAAAATTTAAAAATTTAACTTAAAATTGTGTGAAAAAGATATTTTGATTAAGATTGGGAAGAAATTCTAGCTAAACTAATTCGAAAATGTGAAATTGTTATGATTAAGATTATAATGGCATGACTAAGTACAAGTTTCAATGTCTTAACCAATGATAAGTTAAATATGTCTTGATAAATATTTTTTTTTTAATTTATTATTTTTAAAGGAAGTTTTGTGTTTCTTCTACTTACCTTTCACTTTCTATTACACTTTCCCAATGTTTCCATCTCTCTCAGTTCCTTAATTTTTGGTACATCTTTCTTAAGTTCTTGACTTCAGATGCAGAATTCACATATGAATGTTTGAAACTGGTTCTTAAATAGACAAGCACCATAAAGACACCTTTGACTTATTAGGAACTGCAAAAGACCTATTACATCATTTTCAATATGTAAATGCATTTACTATACTATTAGAAACAAAAATCAAATATAGAACATTTTTTAAATTTTATATTGCCTCTATTTTTTAATAAACTTAATAAATACATATATGTATATATACCAATGGTTAAATTTTAATTTTCTTATACTAATAATAATCAATGAAATATGTAAAAAAAAACACATAAAATTGACTATTCTCGATCCAATTCTTCTCTAGTAATGGAAGAGTTGGACGAAGGCACAATATTCTGGTTTAGGAAAATATATTATATTATATTATATGTAAGCATAAGTTACATAATTAATTACGTAAAATTAATTTAAAATATTATTAATCTATTTACATATTGTTTAATAATATATTACTATATCTTTTAACAAATTAACTATTCTAAGCATAAAATCCACTAAGTAAAAAACATGTATTAGTATTAAATCCATCAAACGACGATAATGTATTATCGAATGAAAATATAAAGTTTAAGAAGAATAATGCATGAATCAAAACGCGTTTTCTTACTCTTAAGCGCATTTTTTAAAATATATTTATTTACTTCTGATTATCTGTGTTGTTTGCGTCAAAATTCAATAGAAGTATTTTTTAAAAAATGCATGGAAAACGGGCAGCTACAAAAGAAACGTCAAATTCAAATTCCTTAACACGTATAGACATGTTAAATTTGGAATTGTCATTGCTACTCATTTCCATTTCATTTTTTAAAAGAAGTGTTTGATTTCCTGAAGTTTTACCCCTTTTTTTCAAAATAAGGTCCAGTTCATCTTTAAATTTTATATTCTTTGTAAGTAAATACCTTGACTTCAACTTCTTCATGTTAATTAATACATTTTTTTATCACTTCTATAAATAATTTCTTATTTTACATTAGGGTTAAATTACTAAAATAAATCTTGACTATTTTTGTTTTAAATCTTAGTAGCTTATTGATTTGATTTTGTAGAATCACTTTTCAATATGTAAATGCATTTACTATATTATTAGAAAAAAAAATCCAATTCATAAAATTTTTTAAATTTAAAAATTTTATATTACCTATATTCATCTGCTGAAGTAGCTTTTTAATACACTTGAATTCCTATCTGTGTATATATAATAATGGTTAAATCTTAATTTTCTTATACTAAAAATCAATAAAATATGTAGAAAAAACACATAAAATTGACTATTCTCAATCCAATTCTTATCTAGTAATGGAAGAGTTCCACGAACGCAATCAAAATGGAGTCCCAATAATAATGCTAAAACGCGCTTTCTTACTTTTAAGCGTGTTTTTTATTTACTTTAGATTATCTGTGTTGTTTCCCGTCATAACAGTATAGAAGCATTTTTGCGTCCAAATGCATGAAAAACTCAGAAGCTACAAAAGAAACGGCAAATTCAAATTTCTTGGCACATATAGACATGTTGAATTTGGAATTGCCATTGCTGCTCATTTCTATTTCATTTTTTGGAAAAACGTGTTCGATTTCCCGAAGTTTTACTCTTTTTTTCAAAATAAGGGTCCTAAATTTATTTTTTATCCAATTCATCTTTAAATTTTTTATTCTTTGTAAGTAAATACCTTGACTTCAACTTCATCTTAATTAATTATTACATTTTTTTATCTCTTTTATAAATTTTTATTATTTTACATTAGGGTTAAATTACTAAAAAAAATCTTGACTCTTTTGTTTTAAATCTTAGTAGCTTATTGACTTTATTTTATAAATAACTTTTCAATAATAAATATAAGAAAAGTAAAGATCAAAAAACCAATAGATCATTTAATTTTTATTATTATAGATGTTTATTTATAAATATATTGATGTTTAGAAATATATTGATGTTTTATAAGACTCACTTTTATAATTTTTATTTATAATTTAATTTTTAATAATTTAAAAATAATTTATTACATTCTATTAAGATTAAAAAATATTTTTTTAGTCTTGAAACTAAAAGTCTTATTTAACACTCCCCATGACACTTTAACATATTTTTTTTATGATTCTAGTTTAAACTTAAAAACATGTTTATTATCTTTGCATTTGGAAAATAATCCGAATACTAGCAATATAAACACTACAACTCTAAATTCATTAAAAGAAATGGTGTCTACAAAGATATAGTATTGAGTTACATAAATGGCAGATTAACCAATAAATTTTAGGAGTTTAATGAAGACATAATTCATATCCTAGATTCATGGTATTACACTGAAAAAATAGAGATAGATTGATATGTGATCCAATCCCAACACTCAACATTAATTTATTAAGATAAAAGTTATGTTTTAATCACAAATTTGAATATTATATAAGAACAAATAATTACTCCAAGTATAAGATAATTAAAAAATAAAATTTAAAAATTAATATTTACTATTTACTATAAATTTATTAGATAAAAAAATTATAAAATAAAATATTTATCCATATTTAACACTTAAACAATATCATATAATAATAAAATACTAAAAAGATTAATGTAAATTATAAGTGGAAAGAATCTGTACAAAAACTCTAATCAGGATTATTAATAGTCATGTGAGTTCAACTTAAATGTGCATCTTTAATACCAATATGTACATATCTTGTTTTTTTTTATAATTTTATTTTTATTTTAAATTTTACATAAATGTAACTTTTCACTTTTATTTATTGTATTTTTTTTCTTTTAATTCACATAACATTCCACTTTTGATTTTAGTTGTTAACCACCTTATGGTAACATCCTGAAAAATGACCCAACAGAGTAAAATCAAACAGTTTAAGGAAAAAAGTCCCCCTAAAAGAAAACTAACATCACATAGTTATTTAACTCTAATATCAATTTCTAAAATTAATATAAAAATGTGGTGAATAATTAATAATTAATGTGTACCGTTTAATATTTTATTTATTATTTTAGTGGTTAATCACTGATAGGTTGATTGATTGGGCTTTCGTCTTATTTTAGATCAGTTTTTTAAATTTTAAAATAAATAATTTTAAAGAACACTTATATAAGAAATAGATAGAGTTTACTATTAAAAAATAGAAAATTACTTCTCTTACTAAAATCACTTTTTTAAAACATAAACAAAGAATAAATGACCCTTTATCTAGTGTAAGCATTACTATTTTGACATATTCTTCCATTTTTTTATTACTACTGAATTTTCTTAGATCTGTGTTTAATTAGAAAGACTTTATAAAGATGGAAAATGGTATTAATTTTCCATAAAATTAGGTATTTCAAAAACACAATTATGATCTGTTAAAGATAATTAGTTACCAAAGACTAATGGTTGAATGATGCCCTTTTAACTTTTCCAAAAGCTGGTTCATCAATCACTTCCTCCCAAACAAAACACTTTCAGAATTTTCAACCTTTCACAGAAAAGTCCACGGACACCGCAAATATACTTGGAATTAGAATTAGGTAGCTCTCTTTCTCTGGAACAGGGCCCATTACGAAATTTCTTAAAATAAATCAATTATCATCATTCATTTCAGTTCCTGTTATTAAAATAAGTCATGGTAAAACCAAATTTAAAAAATAACAAAAACAAATGGTACTAAAAATGGAATGAACCAGCTATAATATCACTTTTAGATATGAGGAATCTGAAGTAGAATAATATAAAGAAAATATAAAAAGATGCATGAATAGCAATACCAGCAAAGCAACAGTAGAACATTAGGCACCCTCCATATGGTGCCATGAGAGGTGGGGATGCCATCATGGCCCACACCGACAACATAATTGAACCATTCATCTTTATTCATTATTTTTTACAAAATGTAAAAAGAAAAAGAATAAAAAAAAAAATAAGAAACACAAGGAGAGCTATTAAAAATGAAACAAAGATCATATACCCATCTGTAAATATACCACATAAAAAATTGAAAAGAAAGAACTGCTCAATGAATTCCTATTTTCTAATACAAGTTAAATTATTATCATATAGTTCAAAAAATAAAATAACAAAAAAGGTTGGCAGTGTCATTGCCGTGTCTTCTGTAGCCTATTTCCAATCATCTTGAGCTCAAATTTCTTGATGACACCAGCAATGTCTCTCATGGTGGTGTCCAACACATAGGGGGTCTTGTCATATGTGATTTCTGTGGAATTTATAAGCATTTTGCAAGATTCTCTCCTTTCAGCTATGGTTCCATGGTAGTGGTAGTACATTATTTTGCCCTCAGTCTTGTGAGTTGTCTTGCCTGCAAGGTTCTGTGACATGTGAACCCCAGTTGCAAACAAACTCCTTGGTTGCACTGCATATTTTCTATCCCTTCTAATCCCTTTCTTTGAATCTTTATACACCAGCTTCTCAAACCCCCATTTCCTGCAATGCAAGTTTCACACCACACCATGTGAGACCACACAACATCAATAAGAATGGTTGACAACTGTGTGGGAAACGTAGTTGTCAACCCAACTGTAAAGGCAACAAGACATTCCTTCTCACAGCATAAACCAACTTTCTTCTACATTCAGCGTATGGTATAAAAAGCCAGCCATAAACACTTGTTTTAGACAAAACAACTAGATCTAACAGTTGTTCAGGGAGTGTGAAATGGGAAACAGTAATTTTCATGCACCCCAACAAATCTGTAGCAATCAAAGGTCTTGTGGACCAGGCAACACGGGTCTTATTCCAAAATCAGAATCAATACAAGTGTGCGTTCAGGCAATTGCCCCAACACTCAAAGCAAAGCTCCTCACAAAAGGACATGTTTGTGATTGAATTAAAGAACCCTTTTGAATTCTCAGTGTCTCATTAAAATACTCTTAAACAGAGAACCCCAGCTTGCTATTTTTAATGCTTAAATCTAACCAGCTACTAAATAGGGAATAATAAATCACTCTCCTAGAAAGTTCAGAGACACCAACACACCTCTTCACCTGTCCACACAGGGATGGGCTAATTCACACTTGTACTATACAAACCAAATCAATCTCCGCCTTCCACGCTAGGGAACCACTCAAGATCTGGGACATTATCAAGCACAGCAACAAAACAGGGAAAAAACCAATGACATCACATTTGTTCCTCCAAAGGAACCACCACAGTAAATGCTCATTAACTCCACCACCATCCAGCATTCACTTATCCCTAAACTAAAACCCCTAACCAAAACCTCCACAGATCCCACCTCCCAATCTCACAGTTGTTCGATCCACCAAAATCCACAACCCACACACACAAATTAACCAACCCAAAACATCATAAACAAGCAAGTAAAACTAAAACATCAAACATGGAAAAATCAAAACTTTCTTTCACACAATCTTTCTCGGGTCAGCTAAAAATATTATCTTTTAAGACAGTTGTATACTTAACTTCTTACTTTAAACTACTGATTAGCTAAAAATAACAATTCTGAAAAAAAAAGCAAGAAGTTAGTTTAAGGAGAATGTACCTATAGGTTTTGCCGTAATCAGCAGTGAGGCACAGCTTGCTACTCATTGGCATCTGTTCAATGGTGAATTGAGAGTACTCGGAGAGCGAATCAAGCACAGACCTAATAGTGCTCTTGGGTGGCACATAGATGTATTCATCCACATCAAAGAAGAACATCCACTTAGTCATGAACTTGTACCTATGTAAGCAATCATTCACCACCATAAACTGGTTATGGTAGTACCCATCAAACCGCTCCTGCTCCGTTATATCCTGCAACGTCACATACCCCAAATCAATCCACGGCTGGAGCACCTCCCGCACCTGCGCGTGCACGCCACCCGCGTCGTGAATCACGAAATGCGACCTCGGCCCGAAGAACTTCACATGGTACGCGATCCACTCCCTCACGCGCTGCGCGTTCAAGTTCCCGTACAGAGATGAACCGCAGTATAGGTAATCGTACTTCGGCTTCGACGTGAACAACGTAGTGTCAAGAGTACCAGGTTGCTCCACCAGAGCTTCTATGGTGTCGGTGAGGTTGAAGCTGGCATCGCCGCCGCCGGAGGTGGAGGCGGAGAGGACGAGCTTCCCACCGGAGTTGTCAGCATTGAGTGGAGCCGGGAAGGTGCAGTTCACTATAACGACGGTGTAGACGCGGCCGTAGCCCCAGTCGGGGAGGATCTTGTAGCCGACGGCGGTGGAGAGCTTCTGGCCGGCGAGTGAGTGCCACGCGCACTCGTAAGTTGGTTTAGCGTAAACGTGAAGAGGCTTGGACGCGAGGCCAACGATGGCGAAGGTGTTGAGGCCACCGCGGTAAGAGCCCATGGTGATGAAGTTGTAGGCTGCAGAGCCGTAAGGGTTGAACACACGCTTGATGATGCCGCCGGGGAGGACTTGCTCCGAGGGTGACGGTGGAGGCGGCGATGGCGGTGGTGGTGGTGGTGGTGATGGTGACACATAGGATAATGATGCTGCTTTAAGTGGGTATGAGGAAGTAGCGTTTGTTGTGTTGGAAAGTAGGGGTGTTGTTTGCGTGACACGTGAGATGCAGACACGGAGATCGGAGGCTGAGATGGTGAAGCGGGAAGGGAGGAACTGAAGGAGAGTGGCCACCACGCAGAGGAGAAGCAGAGTTGTGAGGAGAAGCTTGAGTTCTGCAGCGTAGTTTCCGAGCACTGCCACGTAGAGCTTCTTCTCTCTCTCTTTGGCCATTGCTGAAGGAAGAACGAAGAAGAGAAAGAAGAAGAAGATGAGAGAAGCTGTGTTGTGTTCTGAAGGGGTGTTTGAGTTGCCTTATAAACACAGTGTTTACAAGGAGGAATATTTATGTCATGATATTATAAATCGACGTATTACGGTGATTGTTGTTGATTGAGGCTTCTGTTTGAACTGTGAAACGATGCCGTTCATCTAAAGGGGATTTCTTTATTTTATTTTATTTTCAATTGGACAACCTTAACCCACAGATTTAACTGTACATAATTTTAATTAGACAACCTTAATAATATAGTTCTTCTTTTGAATATTCGCCTTCATTCTATTCTAATTGTGATGGAAGAACAATATTACAAGTACAAGTAACTTGCATTTTTTAATATATAATAATGTTTTTCTTCTTGTTTTGCAATAGGTGCTAGAATTCAGTTGCAATACTATTTTTGTCTCTAAGTTTGAAATTATCTACCGTTTTCTTAGTTGTATTTAATTTCTATTTTATCTCTTCCATTTCTGCATCACAATCATAATAAATTAAAAATTAATTAAAAAATAAATAAAAAATCAATGTAAAGCAATGAAACCCCATATGAGATGGTGTTCCTTTATTGGTGTACATTTTGTGGTTATGATTGGGGTAAAACCAAGGTGTTTTTTATCTTATTTTTTGGCTTTTGCTTTAATTGAGTTTAAAGAAGCATAATTAAAGGGGAAAGAGGAGATAGAGAGATGAGGAACTACCATGGGGAAAAGGATTTATGAAAAGGGGGAGAAAGAATTTATGGTTGGGAAGAGAGAAAGGAGTGATTAGAATATGGGTATGAGAAAAGTTATAGTAATTAGAGCCAGAACCCTAAAAAGATGAGTGGGACCAATGGAGGGGCCTAGGTTAATGGAGATTTATTATTATTAATATTATTACACTTTGTAAATAAAAAAAAAAGAAATAAGAATTGAGGAGAGAGAAATTAAGGATATAGGGGAGAGAAGGAGTGTTTTGGTTTGGTTGGAAATGTTACCGTTGAGTTAAACTGTGGCCAGGGTAGATGATGTCCAGGGTTTGCGGGTCAAGTGTTACCAAACATATCAACTCACTCACCCCTTTAACCCTTGCTTGCAATTACACTACTTTTTCTTTTTCTTTTTTTTTTTTACCATACCAGTTTTAGTATGTTTTGCATGATTTATGAAGATGAAAAATTAATAAAGATAAAAAATTAGAAAAATAAAAAGAATTTTTAAAAAACTCAAACTTTTTGCTCTTAAAACTTTCTTTTAGTATTTATTTCAGAATTTTTATTATCTGTTTGTTTCGCATCATTTATGAAAATGAAAAATTAATAAAGATAAAAAATTAGAAAAATAAAAAGAATTTTTGAAAAACTCAAACTTTTTGCTCTTAAAACTTTCTTTGCTGATATTTGAAGAAAATTTACATCTTTCTTATATAATAATTATTTTAATAAATTATAATTAAATAAAAACATTTATTTTTTATTTTTATTTTAATTTTATAATATAAAAGTATATATATATATATATATATATATATATATATATATATTTCAAAGATCAAAATTGTGTATTTCATGTCTTATTTTACGATGTAAAG
>Ga0099824_1003092_pt1 | contig 24301 bp, 17 predicted proteins | sample SiratrowhiteBW_FD_76837 | JGI IMG/M metagenome (GOLD analysis project Ga0099824, IMG submission 76837) | Root nodule microbial communities of legume samples collected from California, USA - Siratro white BW | ecosystem: Host-associated > Plants > Roots > Nodule | place: USA: California...
CTCCTTGTCATTTAGCCAAACAACACAGGTTACCTTTTCCTCTCAGTAAAACTGTTACTGACAATGTTTTTGATTTAATTCATATTGACATTTGGAGACCTTTCAATACTCCTTCTATACATGATCATAGATACTTCCTTACTATTGTTGATGACTTTACTAGACATACATGGGTATACTTAATGAGAAATAAAAGTGAAACTAGAGGTCTTCTGCTGAGTTTTGTTAATCTCATCAAAAATCAGTTTAACAAAACAATCAAAACTATTAGAACTGATAATGGTCAAGAATTTTACTGGAAATAATTTTATGATAATAATGGCATCATTCATCAAACTACTTGTATTGAAACACTTCAACAGAATTTCATTGTTGAAAGAAAACACCAACATATTTTAAATGTTACTCGTTGCCTTATGTTTCAATCTAAACTTCCAAAAATCTTTTGGTCTTATGTTGTTATCCATTCTGTTTTTCTCATTAATCGCCTCCCCTCACTTGTTATTCGTAATAAAAGCCCTTTTGAATTGCTTTACAATGAAGTACCTAATATTTCTGATTTGAGAGTTTTCGGATGCTTATGCTTCGTTTCTACCCTCGAACAAAATAGAAACAAGCTCGATCCTAGAGCTCGACGATGCATATTTCTTGGTTTCAAAGCAGGAACGAAAGGTTATGTTGCTATGGACATTACCACCAGAGAGATATTCATTTCACGTAATGTTATCTTTTATGAATCTTTCTTTTATCCTTTCAATAATACTTCTGATAAAGATAGAGTTGATTGCAACAATGATTCATGTGAATATATATGCAATGATGTTCATGATGAATATATTAAGAGAAATAGGGACACTGGCACTATGCACGATGTTGCGGAAGATGACGTCGAAGAAATTGAAAATAACATTGAAACTGATATCTTGAGAAGGTCAAATAGAACTCGAAAAGCCCCAACTTTCTTGAAAGATTATCATCAACAACTAATGATGTCCATAAACCATGAAGGAGTAAAGAACAATCTCATTGAAAATAATGCCGAGGAGATTGATCATGAAATAAAGAAATCTAAAAAGGTATACTATTCTTTGAGCTTCTACATATCATATAAAAGATTATCAAATAAACATCTAAATTATCCTCTTTCTCTTTCAACCCAAACTGAGCCTCAATCATACGAAGAAGTTATGGAAAGTCCAGAATGGAAATAGGCCATGCAAAATGAAATTAAAGCACTTGAAGCGAATGATACCTGGAAAATTGTTGACCTACCAATTGGAAAAACTCTCATAGGATGCAAATGGGTCTATAAAATCAAGCAGAAAGAATATGGAAATATTGAAAGATACAAGGTACGCCTTGTAGCAAAGGGGTATACTCAACGTGAGGGCATAGACTACACTGACACATACTCTCCTATAGCAAGAATTGCAACCATTCGCACTATCTTTGCAATCACCGCAATCAAAGATTGGCACCTAGAGCAACTGGACATTGACAACACATTCTTACATGGAGATCTAAAGGAGGAAGTGTACATGAATTTACCTCCTGGAATCACTAAAAGGAATATTAATCAAGTGTGTCGCTTAACGAAGTCTTTATATGGGTTGAAACAGGCAAGTAAACAGTGGTATGAAAAACTCACATCTTTTTTACGTAATATCAGCTTCACACAATCCTCTGCAGATAACTCTTTATTTCTTAGAAAAACAGAGTCGTCTTTTGTAGCACTACTGATATACGTAGACGACATCATATTGGCAGGTAATTGCATGAACGGCATCAAGGAGATTAAAAATCAACTACATACAACGTTTAAGATTAAAGATTTGGGTCAATTGAAATATTTTCTTGGGTTGGAGATTTCCAAAACCCATGAAGGAATACACATCTGCCAAAGAAAGTATGCACTTGACATTCTTGCAAATACATGAATGTTAAATGCAAAACCTGAATACTCCCGTGGCAAAGAGAAATGAAAACCTGTTTGACCAGACTCTAAGTACATATGATGCATCAAACTATCGAAGGATCATAGGGCAATTATTGTATCTAGTCAACACAAGACCAAATATAAGTTTTATTGTACAACTTCTTAGTCAATTTGTTCAAGCACCTTCAAAGTATCATCATCAAGTTGTACAACGCATTCTCAGATATATTAAGTCTTCACTTGCACAAGGTATTTTCTATCCCAAAACTTCCATTATACAATTGAAGGCTTTTAGTGACTCTAACTGGGCCTCTTGTTCTATTACATGTTACTCTACCACTAGCTATTGCATATACCTCGAAGAATGTTTGATATCATGGAAAACAAAGAAGCAAAGTACAATTTCTCGATCCTCCTCAAAAGCCGAGTATAGTGCCTTAGCTACTACGTGTTGTGAAATACAATGGTTGATTTACTTACTTAAAGATTTATGTATCACCCCTTGCAACATTGCAAGTTTATTCTGTGACAGTGAATCTGCTAGACACATTGCTCATAACAACAGTTTTCATGAACGCACTAAGCATATTGAGATTGATTGTCATGGGGTGAGAGAAAAGCTTGAACAATAATTTTTTCATCTTCTCCCTATTCGATCTATGGAACAACCTGCAGACATATTTACAAAGGCTCTTGATCATGAGGTTTTTCGAAGACTTGTTTCCAAGCTGGGAATATTGAGTATCCACTCTCCAGCTTGAGGGAGGGTATTAATTTATCCATATAAGTCAAGATTTGAGTACTTGCCGAGCCATTACTCTGTTGAACTATGGTCGTTGCCGAGTCGTGGATATTGTCGAGCTATAGTCGGACAATTACATTATTTTATATTAAACTCTATTATTTAATCTTGTTTTCCTTGTTAGCTGCTTATTCCCCTTTTCCTTTCTATAAAAACAATTCTAATTGCATTGTAAAGAGAATGAAATAGTAATAATAGTTTTCAACAAATCTGTTTCTCTTCACTCTTTCTCCTTCTCTGTGTTTTGTCTCTACATTTCAAATTCCATGCTTATTTTCAAGATATAACATGAACATTATTTGGTATTTTGAAAATTATGGACTTTATTTTGTAAAATTTGACAAACGAAGATTTTAGATGTGCTACGTGATCAGTAGCCTTATCATTCCTTTGGGAAGGAAACTTAGAAAATATTTACTCTATCATATCCAAATTTTGTTTCTCCAATTATCTTCAAAATCTTTTAAACATGTTCTTGAGTAAATTGAGTATTTTTTTTTTTACTAAGAGTATTGCGGTCCTTTGATTCACTCCTATCAACTTTAACAGTACTAATAAAGTTATTGTCATACAAAACACATTGTCACAACATGGGATTATCCATGCTATCAGAATCTTTCTTTTGCTTCTGCATTAGATTTTTAGGTATCTATATGACAAAAAACAGCAAAAAGAAGAAGAACAAACAAGAATAGAAAACAAAGAGCAAATAACAAAAAAAGTACAATAACAAAAACCCAAAGGAACGAAGGAAGAATAGCGGATAGTTAACCCGCTTTCATGTCATATTAGGTTTTTTATTCCATGATGGTAAGCGTAACTAAGTAGATGGAGGCAGAGTAGAAGAATGAGATAGAACAGCCAAATGCAAAAAATTGTCTAACTTGTATGCAAACATCATGTGGAAGGAAGGAAAGAAGGAAGACACGTATATAAGAAAAAAGAAATATTTTTCTTTTTTATTAAAATGAAGAACCTATATGGCCTATAACTTTTTATCTTTCAATAGTCATTATAAATAATGGTTGATAGTTTGAATATATTGTGATTATTGTATATTTTTATTATATATATGTTTTCATTTAGTAATATTCCATGAGATATGATTGGTTACATTGGATAGGTATTGATTGTATTAGCGGATCTTGAACGGATTTGAACGGATCTATAAGAGAAAGTTTAGGAAACCATTGTTGTATATATTTTAATCTTCTGAGAAATAAAGTGATGGGAGTATTTTGTCATCTAGCCAGACCCATATACACCCAACATATTAAATCATAGCTGAAGAACCCAATGATGGTGACCGTCAACGGAAAACTATCTCAACTTACGACATAACCACTCTTGACAATCTTGATCACTTGATTATGCAGGTACAATTGAAGGTGTTAGAATATTATTATCAGAGAATATTAGTAAGAATATCAGAGATAATCAATGGAGTATCAGAGAATATTAGTAAAATATCAAAGAATATCAAATATATTTATTTAGAATAATTTCTATATTTAGTTTCCTAGAATTTATATTAAGTGAGCTGTTGTAAACAAAAAGAGTACATTCAAGAATAACCTTATTCCATGTTATCATATTCTTTGTTCATTTTGTGTGTTCATAGTTATCATATCCTTATTTAACCTTTCATAACCCTCGATGTCATTGCAAGATGGTATCACAACGTTGTTAGATTCTGGAAATTCAGAAACCAACATCAATGTACCATTATCCCTCACGGCCGAAAAAAAACCAAAAATGTCATTTTTAAATGATGAAATTGGAAACAACATGAATCAAAACCAGAATAACTCTTCAACTATTACTGATGAGCAAATTTTGCAAATTGCAAATATGCTTCGTAATGGCCTAGGGATTCAGCAAACACAAGCCAATCTTGACAAGGGACAAGGATGAAGTCGCTCAGAAACTGTCGGACGACATCTATCACAACGACACAAGGAAGACAAAAGCCACCTTCACTGTACTCATTGTAGAATGAAGAAACACACCAAGGAGACTTGCTTCAAAATTGTGGGTTATCCCAAATGGTAGGAAGATTCCAAACCAAAAAATCGTAAGGCTGCTAGCGCCGCTGTCACTCATGGAAGGGGAAAAGAGAAAAGGATATTAGCTCAAGAAAATCTGATCAGTGGATTTTTGATTGTGGAGCAACTGACACCATGACCCATGACCCAAACGATTTTGACAGTCTCTCTACACCTATTATAACCCATATTGAAACAACCAATGGAGAATTAGTTGCGGTCCAAGGAGGGGGCTCAATTGTTTTTTCAGAAAAATTAAAATTAAAAAATTGTCTCTATTTTTCTGCACTATCATCAAAATTACTTTCTCTAAGCCAAGTTACAAAGGAGCTGAATTGTGTGGTTCTCATGTTTTCTAATTTTTGCATTTTACAGAAATTCTTACGAATGAGATCATTGGGTGTGGTACTGAACGTGAAGGTCTTTACTACATTGATGAGGTTGTTCGAAAGGGACATGTCATGCTTGCTCATGGAACAGTTACAAGGCAACTCTGGTTATGGCATAGACGTTTGAGACATCCTTCATTTGGGTACCTTAAGATTTTATTTCCTAGTTTATTTACTAGTAACATTGAGTTCATCAGATGTGAAACTTGTATACGGGCAAAGAATCATAGAGTTACTTTTCCTCTTAATAACAATAGAGTAAATTCTACTTTTTCATTAGTACACTCTGATGTGTGGGGCCCAACTCCTAATTCCCATAATAATCAGTTTTAGTATTTTGTATTATTTGTGGACGATTTCTCTCGCATGACATGGGTATTCTTTTTAAAACACAAATCTGAAGTACTTGATAAGTTCTGTGTATTCTATCAAATGATTCACACTCAGTTTGACAAGAAAATCCCAGTACTTAGATTAGATTCCCCCAACATCCTTAACCACAAAACACTCCTACAGATCCTAACTACTCAGACTGATTTTCCTCCTGTCCAAATGTTACCACCACGAGTTTTTGGGTGCTCTGTGTTCGTTCATATTCCTAAAGCAAACAGAACTAAATTTGATCCATGTGCTAAAAAATGTGTCTTTGTTGGATATGCTACACATCAAAAAGGGTATCGATGTTACAACCTAATCACTCACCGTGTACATGTGACTATGGATTGTGATTTTTTAGAATCAGAATATTTCTTCAGTAGCCAACTTGATATTCAGGGGGAAAAAAGTAGTGAACCACCAAGTTGGTTAAGTAGCCTTAGTTGCCAAGTAACTGTTTCAAAAGAGCAAGTAGATGGAGCCAACGAGCATGTTTCTGTCAACGTAGGAGGGACCAACACAACCAATGAGGATCCTTCTGAGAATGTCCAACAAGAGGTAAGTGATCTTCACTCTACTGAGTTGTCATCTGTTATAAATGAAGTCACTAACAATGACAGATTAACACCAGAATCAGAGCCTTTCACACTTCTGCCAAGAAGAAACAAAGGGGTACCACCTGACCGATATTCTCCAGAACATGTTCCCTGAAATTTCAAGTATCCTATAAGATAACTAGAGAAGGAGTGACAGACATTGCAAAAGCTTTTCTTACCTCTCTTCTACCTGAAGATATTCCTAAAATAGTTCACGAAGCCAGTAAGAAGGGCGAATGGAGAGAAGCTATAAAAATAGAGATGGATGCTCTAGAAAATAATGAAACTTGGGAGGAGTGCATCTTACCAACAAGGAAGAAACCAGTAGGGTGTCGATGGGTTTTCACCAGTAAACATAAAGCAGATGGCACCATTGAGTGATATAAGGCAAGATTGGTGGCAAAAGGCTATACACAGACTTATGGCATTGACTACTCAGAGACTTTCTCACCAGTTGCAAAAATTAACATCATCAGAGTACTATTTTCAATAGCAACAAACAAAAATTGGCCACTCCATCAGTTTGATGTCAAGATTGCTTTTCTGTATGGGGATTTGAAAGAAGAGGTGTACATAGAAGCTCCTCTAGGGTTCTCTAAAGACTTCCAAAGAAATGAAGTCTGCAAATTAAAAAAGGCACTCTATGGGCTTAAGCAATCTCCACATGCTTGGTTCGGAAGGTTTACGGTGGCCATGAAAAGGTACGGGTACAAACAAAGCAACTCTGACCATACTTTATTCTTGAAAAGAAAAGGAGATTTGATCACATGCCTAATAATATATGTGGATGACATGATTATAACCGGAAGTGATATAGAAGAAATATCATAACTGAAGAATAACTTGTTCAGAGAATTTGAAATGAAAGACTTAGGTGGACTAAAGTACTTCTTGGGAATAGAGGTTCTTCGCTCTAACAAAGGGATCTTTATTTCCCAAAGAAAGTACATCATGGATTTGCTTGCAGAAACATGAATGGTTGATTGTAAATCAGCAGATACTCTTATGCAAGTTAACCATGGTTTAAAGTTTGAGGAATGAGCTAATCTGGCAGATAAAGAGAGGTACCAACGGTTAGTTGGGAAATTGATTTATCTGTCACACACTCGACCAGATATATCATATGTAGTGGTGATAATAAGCCAGTTTATGCATCAATCTCAAGAGGATCATATGGAAGCTACCATGAGGATTGTCCGACACTTGAAGGGGACACCAGGAAGCGGGATCATGTTCCAAAAGCATGGACACTTAAACATTGAAGCTTATACTGATGCTGATTGGGCTAGTATTCCGAATGACAGAAGATCTACATCGGGCTATTTTACTCTTATGGGAGGCAACTTGGGGACATGGAGGAGTAAGAAGCAGAAAGTGGTTGCTCTTTCAAGTGCCGAGGCTGAATTCCGAGAATTACCAAAGGTATAACTGAAGTCTTATGGATCAAAAAGTTGATAACCGAGATTGGTTTTCCACCACAACTACCAAGTCAGTTAAAGTGTGATAGCAAGGCAGACATGACTGAACCAAGCACGTTGAAGTGGACAGACACTTCATCAAGGAGAAGATTGAGGATAGCAGTATTGAGCTTTCATTTGTAAGATCAGAAGACCAATTAGCAGACATTCTCACCAAAGCTGTTACAGGTAAAGCATTTACCCGTGTCCTCAGCAAGCTAAGCATTGGTGATCCCACTGCTCACCTTGAGGGGGGTGTTAGAATATTATTATCAGAGAATATTAGTAAGAATATCAGTAGAATATCAAAGAATATCAAATTTATTTATTTAGAATAATTTCTATATTTAGTTTCCTAGAATTTTATATTAAGTGAGCTATTGTAAACAAAAAGAGTACATCCAAGAATAACCTTATTCCATGTTATCATATTCTTTGTTCATTTTTTATGTTCATAGTTATCATATCCTTGTTTAACCTTTCATAACTCTCGATGTCATCGCAAGAGAAGGGTCATTCAACTGAGAAGATAACCAGTAAGCAAGTATCATGGATAATAGGCACAGGAGCCTCAAACCACATGACAAGAAATTTGAGTGATTTACATAACTTTACGAGTCATATCTCCATGTCCTATTGGTTTACCAAATGGAAGCAATATTAGGGTTACCAAGGAGGGCATAACTTTACGAGTTATATCTCCATGTCCTGCGACATAAAATGTTTCTTGCAATAATACATGCAGACCGTGAACCTGTGACATATTCTGAGGCAGTAAAAGATGAAAGATGGGGAGATGCAATGCAACGTGAGATATAGGCATTGAAAAAAATGATATGTGGGAGATAGATGACCTACCACCAAACAAGAAGGCACTAGGTTGCAAATGGGTCTACAAAATCAAGTATCACTCTGATGGCACAGTGGAAAGATTCAAAGCTAGGCTTGTAATCTTTGGGAATCACCAAGTTGTAGGGATTGACTACATTGAGACTTTTGCTCTAGTTGCTAAGATGACTACAATGCGAGTATTTCTTATAGTAGTAGCTGCAAAGAATTGGGAGGTTCATCAAATGGATGTTCATAACACCTTTCTTCATGGTGATCTTGAAGAGGAAGTTTATATGAAGTTACCGCCTGGTTTCCAAGTCTCGGTTCCTGACAAGGTATGTAAGTTGAAAAAGTCACTTTATGGGCTTAAGTAGCCTCCTCGATGTTGGTTTGCTAAACTCTCAGCTGCATTGAAAGGATATGGGTATCAACAATCATACTCAGATTATTCTTATTCTCCATGAACAATGGTAACATTTACCTCAGTGTGTTTATGTATGTTGATGATCTAATTGTTGCAGGAAATGATAGTGCAACTATCCATAGATTTAAATCCTATTTGAGTACTTGTTTTCATATGAAAGATTTGGATGTCTTGAAATATTTCCTTGGTGTTGAAATCACGCGAAGTCCAGATGGATTTTACTTGTGTCAAAGGAAATATGCACTTGATATAATTTCTGAAGTTGGTTTGTTGGGTGTTAAACCAGCTCTTGTTCCTCTGGAACAAAATCATCGTTTGACTTTGTCCACTAGTAAACTACTTGCTGACCCAGAGTCGTACCATCGCTTGATTGGACGATTGATTTATCTGTGCTTCACACGGCCTGAACTATCCTATTGTATTCATGTTTTGTCTCAATTCATGCAACAACCAAAGGAGGGTCATTGGCACACAAGTTGTTCATTATTTGAAACAGAATCCAGGACAAGGTATCTTGTTGAGTAATAAATGTGACCTACGCCTACATGGATGGTGTGATGCCGATTGGGCTGGTTGCGTGTTGACACGAAGATCACTTACGGGTTGGATAATATTTCTTGGTGACTCTCCTATCTCTTGGAAGAAGAAAAAGCAACATATTGTGTCCAAATCGTCTACTGAAGTTGAGCATCGCTCAATTGCTATGACTATTTGCGAATTAAAATGGGTGGAGGGAATTTTATCTAGTCTTAACTGATACACACTACACCCATGCTACTACATTGTGATAGTCAAATTGCTCTACATATATCTCAGAATCCAGTTTTTCATGATAGAACCAAGTACACTGAAGTAGATTGTCATTTTGTTCGTGATGCCATTATTCTCGAGGATATTAGTTCCAGTTTTGTTCCCACCAATGAGTAACTTGCAGATATTTTTACCAAGGTATTGGGAAAATAACAGTATTGTTTTTTACTTCACAAGTTGGACATTCGAGATCTTCACACTCCAACTTGGGAGGTATTGTGATTATTATATATCTTTATTGTATATTTATTTTTATTTAGTAATATTCCATGAGATATGTTTGGTTATATTTGGTAGATATTGATTGTATTAGCGGATCTTAAATGGATCTGTAGGAGAAAGTTTAGGAAAACACTGTTGTATATATTTTAATCTTGTGAGAAATAAAGTGATGAAGGGTATTTTGTCATAATATAATTAAATATTTTATCAATATTACATATTTACATAAATTTAGATTTTTTTTAATTTAATTTTTTTCATACTATATTTCTTTCATTTACTTACATTAAGTAATGAATCATCTTTAAATTTAAATTTTCTTATTTCTTATATTTGTAGTAAATTTTTCTTTTTTACTAGGAACTCCAATTTAGGATGGAAAAGTTTTCAATGACCTGATTTTTGGATTACTATCTACAACTACATACTAATATCTTTTTATGAGAAGTAGTTTTTATGTGCATAGAACGTAGTTGAGATGCCTTTGGCGATTTGTTCATCACAAATGCGTTAAACAATTTTTAAGAGAACATGTATTAAAAGTTGCACTTTCTATCTATAGTTAATTAAACAACTTTAAGTACAAATAAAAAAAATTTGTTCTTAAACATATTTGATATCAATTTTTTCATTTGTTTTTCATCAACTTCAAAGCATAAATAAAATTGGAAAGTTTTTTTAAACACTAATGTAAAAGTATTAATCTAATCTATATATTTTTTATTCCAATTATTTAATTGATTTATCAGTAGGAGTTATTGCGAATTCTTTTGAATTATTTTCTTTAGCAAATTAAGCAATAAAGTGGATAAATTAAAAAAAGTAATGAGTTTTCTTTAGTGTCTTCTATTGAGATGAGATTTATATTGTATCAGGTTTTTCTATTTCAAGCACTCAAACAGTCTTTTTCAATAAGCTTTATAAAGACTTCAAAGATAAACAAGAGATACAACAACAAAAACAATCAAACAAAACTGCTTTTTATTTTTAAAAAATGAATGCTTATAGAAGTTGGGTTGACTAGCACAACTTTAACATAAATATGAAAAATAATTATCTAAATTGAAAAGAAAAATTGAAAGACATGCTTGGTAGTAAGATCGACTTTATCAACTTAGTAATTATCATTCTTTTGTTTATAGTGTGGAGGAAAGCCTTTATTGTTTAACACTCATATACAGTATGGTTAACATATATAATATTTGATTTTAGTAAGATAAACAATAGTACCTATGAATATAACTATTATGTTAATGACGTGGCTCATAGTTGTCTGAAACATTAGAGATTCTTTAACTAAGTATAAGATAAATTTTATTATTACTTTAATGTGCTACACAAAATTATATTCATAATTTAATTTATGTCGTGGATATTTAGAGATAAAGAAGCATTGTTCATAGAGATAATTGAAGATCTTAAGATAGAATGGAGAACAAATTTCTTAAGAGTGAGAAATACATAAATCTTGTAAAATCTTTATATTTAAAATACATAATTTTATTTAAGTTTGAATAATATAGTTATTTATTTATGAATATATTTAATTCTAAACTATGTAACTATTTGTCTACTATTACAATTTTCACTAGTCCAATTACGAATCGGATTCGATGCACAAATTGTCGAATAAAGTCGGTATAACAAAACCAAACCCAATTAAGTTTGGGCTTCTAGAATGAAACCCAAAGTATAAAATTCTTTAAGACTTTTTTTGGTAAGTTTTTGTGTGCTGAACCCAAAATGTATTGTGATTATATCAAGTTAAAAATATATGTAACTAAAATAAAAAGTTATTTGTCATTAAACATACTTAGTCTAATCAGATTTATTTTCTCAAAGGATATATCATAGTTTTTAAATGAAAAAGTTACAATCATATACTCATCTCATCAAAAGGAAAATATGGAATTAAAATCACACAGAAAATTAAAATTACAATTCAACCTATAGTCTTTAAATGAATTGAATTAAACCCAAAATTTCGCATGCACACTCTATATTATACTCTTTAGATGATTTAAAATAGACAAACAAACATTATATTATATTATTGAAATGAATTAAATTCCTCACCGATACCCTATATTATATTCTTTAGATAAATTAAATAAAATGCACACACAATTCAATTATAGAAAATAAAATTAATACATTTTATTATTTAAATAAATTAAAATGTAATTTTATATAACAGCAATATTTTCAAGAAAATAGGTTTTGTTAAAAATTACAAAATAAATAAGATTTAATTTTAATTTGGAGATAATTTAACAATCACAATTTTTGTAAGATAATAGTACACTCATGATAAAAATATTTAATGTAGTTTTATTTTACTTTCTTAAAAGAAAACTAATTTTACTTTAAGAATAATAGTATATCTATAGTTTACAGTAGAATATAAGTTATTGCCTAGGATAAATTTTCTTTATTTTAAAATGGGTGATGTTTTATAACATAAAAAAAATACAATAAGTGGCATTTTAGATTTCTAAAGTCAGCTTTTATTCCCAAGAAAAATAATTAACAATTTTTTTTTTTCTGAATTGATATACAATCTTGTCAATAACAAGCATAATTAATTTTAAAAAATCCGTACTCATTAAATCTTTATTTTATTCCTTAATCTTTGTAAAAGGCCGTCATGAACCTGCATTATTATCTCTATTAAATTAATATATATATATATATATATATATATATATATATATATATAATTGTAATATTTTATGAGTAATTAATTAAGAAAATAATATAATTTAACAATATATATAATGTTATAAAAGTAATATTAAAAAATTATGTAATTTTTATTTTATAAAAAATATTTAGTTATTTTAAAATAAAGAGAAACTATTCAATTATTTATTTTATTAAATAAATAAATAAATAATTTTTTATTTATTAAAAAGTAAAGTTATTCAATTAGAGGAAGACATAAAAAAAATTATAAAGTGTGTATTTTCTTTATATAATGATATAGATATTGACATATATGGATATATAAGTAAAAATATATTATTAAATTATAAAAAGATTTTCATAAAAAATATTTACAAAATTAAAAGAAATTATGATTTTATTGAAAGTAATATTTTTAATTATGTGAAAAACAATTTTTTATTTTAGGTAACCTTTTTAATTTAAGGAAATGATATAAAATTGTAAAAGTTTGTATAAAAAAGAGAACCTTAATTAATGTAATAGATAAACATCTGAAGTAGGGCTGAAGTTTGTTTAGCAACTTAGTTGTTATCAAAACCAATTCAAGAGTATTAGTTTTGTTTCTACAGTCCTCACAATATTGGTTTTGTTTCTTGAGTTATCAAATACTTTAGAAAGTGGTGCATTCCCATTAATTTTTTGGTCTACAATGGCATTTGCTTTCATTAGTAATAGGACCATGAAACTTATGATTTTCTGAACTAAAAGGTGGTCGGGTTGGTGTAGACGGTGGCGTTATGATCATAGTCATGTGGTTGTTTATTACCGTATGCATAACTTAAACGCAGTGTTTTGATATCAGTGAAAAAACAAAATGCATAACTTAAACGCAGTGTTTTGATTTCAGTGAAAAAACAAACAAGGTAAATCGGTGTCTGCTTAATTTCTCGCCAAGAAGATAGTTTCCAATATTGACGTGGAATTCAAATATTGAAATAGTCCAAAAAGAGTAACAGAGATGGAACAATCACAATATCCTTTAAGAATGATTTTGTGCTTGGTGTGGGCGGTGGAGTCACCATAGCCCGACACCAAAATCTGTTTTTGGCGCGTCCATCTCCTTTCACATCTCCGCAGTTCATAACAAAATCTTTCTTCATCATCTTCTTTCTACTATTTATTGTTTCTTGTGAAAGTTGTGGAATTTGCATGAAGGATCACAACCCATAAAAAAAAAGGATTTTTCTGTCCCATGATCGACCCTCCACTTTCCTCATGGTCACAGACTCCAAACCCACTCCCCGCCGCGGCCTCCTCGTCGGCAACTACTGCCACGACGTCCTCCACCATGACGGCCGCGTCTCCGCCGAGACCCTGGGCGGGGCTGCCTCCTTCATCTCCGTCATCCTCGACGGCCTCTCTCTCCCCTTCCACACCGTCTCCAAGGTGGGTCCGGAATTTGCCTACGCTGCCGCTACATCCTTGCACCCCCCATTAACAATCCCCACATCGCAAACCACCCTCTTCCATGCCCACTTCGGTTCGGGCAACCCGGACCGTCTCCTGAACCGTGTCATTTCCTGCGACCCCATCCGACCGGACGACCTCCCGGTTCAGACCCGGTTCGCGTTCGGCCTGGCTGTTGGGGTCGGTGGGGAGATTCTCCCGGAGACTCTTGAGAAGATGCTCGAGATCTGCGACATGGTGTTTGTCGACGTTCAGGGTTTGATTCGCAGGTTTAGTCCCTCAGACGGTCGCGTTAGCCATGTGGCACTCAGCGAGAGTGGGTTCCTCCACCTCTTACCGCGCGTTGCGTTCCTCAAGGCCTCCGCCGACGAGGCCTCGTTCATCGACATGGAGGAGGCGAGAAGGTGGTGTTGCGTGGTTGTCACGCACGGGAAGGATGGGTGCGAGGTTTTTTGTGAAAACGGTGCGTTTCGGGTGCCGCCGTTCAGGGCTGATCAGGTTGATCCCACCGGCGCCGGGGATTGTTTTCTCGGCGGGTTTGCTGCTGGAATTGTGAGGGGCTTGAGCGTGTCTGATGCGGCTCTGTTGGGAAACTTCTTTGGGTCTTTGGCCGTGGCGCAAGTGGGACCCCTTAAGCTTGATTCCACCTTGTCTCAGGTTTGTTTCTCACAATATTTTTTTCATCAATTTGTTTAGTGGCGATGTTGTTTAGGGTGATTTGAATGGTTAATTTGACAAGCGATTTTGGATTATTGGATTTGTAGTGTAGTAGAAGTGAATAAGAAATACAGAAGGAGAATGGGTTAATGAAAAAATGTAACCTTTGCGGGTAGGGGTTTCTATAGGGTTTTTGTTACCTGAGAATGTGATGTTAGTTATTCTTAATTTGGTCCCAGCTGAAGGCATAACCTTCCATGGCAACTTTCGAGGAGATGAACATAGATTTGAAAGCTCAATTGTTGGTTTCTGAATTGGACATGAATTGAGAGGAGTGTTGGAAATGGTGAATGTTTTTTAATTAGGTTGAGATTTTTGTTGAGCTTTACCTTGTATCAGATTCAGACCTTTCCAACCCCAAACCGCTAGTTTCTTGTCTAGAATACAATAGATATTTAGATTTATGTTGGTTATTCTTTATAGATATATAGATTTTTATTAGCTGAGAATGTGATGTTGGCTATTCTTATTTTGACCCCAGTTGAAGGCATAACCTTCCATGGCAATGCCCTTCCCCAAGGAAGATGTTTTGCCTTTCAATGTGATGTTAGCTGATAAAACTTTAGAATGGCTACTAGTTATTTTTGTGTGTACACCTTTTTACTCATGATTTATATGGAAGCTGACTATGCTTATCAGTGAAAATTTCATTTAAAAATATCAATGTTTCATGGCAACATGCAGACTTTTACAGTTTGTTAGAAACTTGGGATGTGCTATCTGCTACTTATTATTGAGTGATTCTGCTAGCTATGCCATGTCAGAATTGCCGACTTATCTGTTGCCTCTTGTTTTCCTTGGTATTACTCTACAAGGAATGAAACATTTTGTTCATCATGGGCAATTTACAATTAGACAGAGACTATTTGATAATCAGCCTGTTTGGATCCCTGTTATTCACCAATATAGGTGCATCTATTCTAAAGCATTGTATGGTTACTTCTGTGTCTTGCAAGTAATATTTTTAATAGTTTATTGATAGCAATAAATAGAAGTTAATGATCAGAAGCATATACCTGAGAAGATTGTATTTGTCACTCCATTAGTGTTGTATTATTGTTCTGTATTGTGAAGAGTGGATACTTGAGACATGACGGTGTTTGTTTACATATTCATGAGCTCATGCTAGCAATGCAAAACATAGATAATGATGTATTCCTCACTTGTGTTAATATAATACAAAATTTCAGATGATTAAGGATGAGATGCAAAAAAGGAAGGTTCAGGATATTCCGTGCTTAGAAAGTAGAGATGAGTGTCCGGGGATTTGGAAGCCACATGAGCAAGACCAGTTTCATTCATCTCTTGTTACTGTGAAAAACATAATTACGTGTCAGAGTCAAGAATCTGAAGAGGTTTTACTAACCTCTCATAAAGTGTTGGAGCAAACTAATGTGAAGGCAAGACGTCCACTGAATTCTGTGTGCGATGAATCAGTTCCAGATGTTGATGAAAAACCCTAATATGGATGGATGGAATCACTTCCATTTTGTCATTTTGTCTCTCAGGTAGCGTAGAGATCGCTTCATTCCCAAGAATCTTCCATTTTATGGTGCCTTTTCTACACAAAGTCTTAAGTGCAGCCTAATCTTTAGTTTTACTTGTACTAAATCACTAATAAATTATTCTTAAAAAAATCAAGAAATTTATATTTCATTGATGTTTGTATGTCTTGTGCCCTTTTCTTCTGATGAGTTTCTCTTCCAAGGAAAGAGAGAATAAAGTGACACTATGTAGGTATAGGAATTCACTATAAATAAAAATAATATTTTAATATGGGCTTTCCATTAAAATTCAAGAGATATTCACTTACAAGTAATTTTTTTAAAAGAACTCATTTGTGAGACTCATTTCAAAATAATACATTTATCAACACTTATGTAAGTAACTCTGTTAAAGATGTTTCTAATATAGTATTATCAGTTTTAGTATAGTATCATTTATGTGGTCGGTTTAACTGGCTTTTGTTTGGAATTTTAGCATTTTAATTGTATGCTGTTTGGTGTGACCTTAAATATCAAACTAACATACTTTTGTTTATTTAGGATATTTTAGATTATTCTTAATTTTAGGTGGATTATTATTATGCAGACTAGTAACTAGATTCTACACTATGAATTGTGTCTGAACCATGATTTATAGTATAAATAATAGTAACTGGATCCTTATGTTTTAGAGACGAACGAAAAGTAAAGAAAATTCTAAATGACTTTCTATACATGAATTATGATTACGATTTATAGCATAAATAATAATATCTGAATCACAGCAGTAAAATAACTATATGGATATTTTGAAATGACAGTTCCTTGTAATCAGTATTTCTAGCAAAACTTTAGCCTAATGTAAAACAATTATCTAACAGTTTGGTTCAGACATGTTCATAATCGTAAAAAATCTTTTCTGTAAAGTTTTTGATGTTCAGATAAATGCTTTTAAACCATAATAGCAAATTGTAAATTACAACTCTCATCTTCCCTATAATCAGTATTTCTAGCAAAACTTTAGCCTAATGTAAAACAATTATAAACAGTTTGGTTCAGACATGTTCATAAATGTAAAAAATCTTTTCTGTAAAGTTTTTGATGTTCAGATAAACGCTTTTAAACCATAATAGCAAATTGTAAATTACAACTCTCATCTTCCCGACATTGATCATCAAGCTCTTGCATATGTTATGTATTCTAACACGCACATGGTCTTACATTCTTTAACATTGTCACCTCCATGTTGTTTCTCTTGACCAAACATTTGTTTTACTAGACAAATAGTTGAATTTTTCTTTTGAAAATTATAAAAGAATTTAATGCCTCTCTTATGCTGTTTATCAATTTTGAAACTTAGTCAATAATGCTTGTAATTAAAAAGTACTTTATATTTTAGCAAAAATAGATTTTCAGTCCTAACCTTTGTTACAATGTATTATAGATTTATTGATAAAATACTTTTTTCCAACAATTATAAACAGACACGATGAAGACTAAAGCGTGTTAGTATAAGTATATTATAAACTTTTATATATATAATTGTGGGTAAAATTACTTGTGTTAGTATAAGTATATTATAAACTTTTATATATATAATTGTGGGTAAAATTACTTGCAAATCTAAACAACTCAAAATGATATGAAAACTGGTTTTGCTATAAGAGACTTAATGGTTAATAATTTCTCTAATGAGCATTAGATATCTTCTGTAGTAGACTTACATTCGATATTTTTTCAACAAATTCGGCTACCATCTTTTGCGGAATTTAGCTCTCTCCAAACCCATATTGGAAGAATATGATGTATTGTGCCATAAGATATATGAAGACTTTAAAGAAGCAGTATTAGTATTAGTTGTATAATCTTTCTAAGGCACAGAATTTTCAAACACATGTAATTCATTTTTAAGTTATGTAATTCATTTTTAAGTTTTTCGTGATGTTTCATTAAACAATGATCAACATAAAACTTGAAGAACACTTGATTGTCACGGGCGAACTTAAAATTACTAATTAAGTTCTTGAAAATAGTAGGTACATGAAGTGATTCAAAGAAATTTTGGTGTTGGTGTGTGGAGTGGTGTAAATACCAGTTCCAACATTTTGAATAGATAAAGCAGTGCCAACATTTTGAATAGATAAAGCAGAATTATTATCTGTATCATGCCCTGTGTATGGTGTTTTTGTAAGAAGATTAGAGCTATCCAGGGTGAGGTGATGGGAAGCTCCAGTGTCTAGGTGTCACAATGAATCATGAAGAGTGGATAGAGTGACAAGAATGGAAGACTTCTCATCATCACTGGCAGATGGAATATTGAGAAGATTTAGCATTTATAACAGTAGAAATTTTTGGATTATACCGATGCCAACAGTCAATGGCAGAATGATCAAACTTAACACCGAAAGACTGAGGAACAAAAGAAGTATGATTGTTAGTGGAATTTCTGAATCCAAAAAGGGGAGTATTCTTGGGTTCGAGGTTGGCCACATCCAAACTTGTGAGAGGGAGAAAAAAGAATTCCATAGAGATGACTTTGACAAAGTGGTGGAAACAGTCTGAGTTTAAAGAAGTTGATCAGTTGTAAGACAATATCTTTAAAATCTTTCTTCCAGGACCAATAATAAACTCAATATCTTCAACAGTATATGGGTCTAAAAGTGATGTAATGGAGGTAAAAAATGGGTCGTAGTCTTGTGGCAAATCGTCAAAAATAGTCTCAATATGCTCTTCACTTCTTCACTAGTGAGTGGAGCTCCAATAACAGCCAATAAATTTATGATCTTCTTGATGTCAATAAGGAAGAAAGGTAGAGATGGTGCATTATTAGGTTTGGGTGTTTTGAAAAGAAGTTTAACTTTCTTAATGCATGCATGTATCAATGAGACATAATAGAGATGCAATTTGGACCAAATATGAGAAGATATATCTTATCCTACCATCTTAGTGAGAATATTTGTGGTCATAAAAGCTAATAATCAGACGACGATAAGACAATCTTACTTGAAACTTGAGTCCTGAGAATATCTAGAACTTGTTGTTGTCAGATTAGAAAAAGTTTAGAAATCCAGTTTAGAAGTAATTGGGGTGGGTGTGAGGGACGAAATTGGTAATTTTGGGCAGAAGTTGAAATCCTAAACCCCTAAACATTATATAGGTTGTAGCAGAAATTATGTGGCCATTATAAGCACCTGATACCATGTGAATAAAGGGGAGAGAGAGAAAAAGATAGAGAAAGGTGTGGAAGAAAACTAAAGAAGAGACATCTATCCATCACAAATAATTAGTTGATATGGTTATCATCTTTCTCAAACAAAGTGTTTTTATTCTTTTTGTTAAATTTGAGAGGGACTCTTTTGACGAATAAAAGAGTATAAAGTTTTTTATTTTAATATATTGGGACCAACCATTGCTTTTATTTTTTAACTTCTCAGCAAATAGTCTCATTAAACCAATTACTTAGGAAATATAATTTCCTAACAATAATTACTTAGGTAATAGTCTTAATCAGAAATAATGAGTGAAGCTACAACAACAACCAATGTTTAGGTGTTTTGAAAACAAGTCTGAATTTCTTGATGCATGAGCATGTTAGTGAGGCACAATAGACATGCATCTTAAATTAAATATAGGAAGATCTATCTAACCCTACCATCTTAGTGAAGATATTTTTATATATAAACACTAATAATCAGACAATAATTAAATGATTTTGCTCGAAACTTGAGTCCTTTGAGAATGGTCAAAACTTGTTGTCAAATTAGAAAATTGTCACCATCTAACTTAGTGAGAGACAAAAATGGCAAATAGTATAAAAATTTTATACAGAAATTGTAAACCTTAAACCTTAAACATAGTAAAAGTGCAACAACATAAAAGGATGTAATTATTGTAAGCTAGTGATACTATGTGAATAAAAAAAAAAAAAAGATAAAGAGAGGGAAATGTATTTAAATTTAATATGTTTTAAATAAACACTTTTAATGTAACTAAATATCAATTTTGTGAGATTTAAAAGAAAATTTTTAAAATATTTTATTGATAGACTTTATTGTTTATTGGATATAATAGCTTAATTAAATTATTTATATAATAAATTTAAGTATTTTTATTAAATTTAATTAAAAATTTTTAATTCTAGAAAGTATCCATATCATTTATCTTGTTCATTTAAATCTCTTTTGGAGTAATTTGATCGCTATATAATCCTGATGACATTATTTTATTTTATAAATTGAATATAAAAATAAAAATAAAAGAATCATGTAGAGACATAACACAGTAATATTTTGTAAAGTGAGAACTCTGTTCTTTTTATTATTAAGTTTATCATTTTATGTTTGAAATAACAAAATCAAACACTACCCCCAATTAGTAAATTCTATTAAAAGATATAAATATTTTGAACATTTTATTAAACAAAATTTTTTAATAAAAATTCAACCAAAACTACTCAAATTTATAAAAAAAAAAATTAAAACTTAATGAAAAATTTTCATACAAATTACTCTACAAAATAACTGTTAAATCACTTTAGTTACAATAAAATTAAACAAAAAAAATTAATTAGAAAATATACAAAATTTATATACTCCATAACACATGTTAATAATAGGATATGAATTTAAAATACTCAAATTTATCATAATTTTAAACTTAATTAAGTCTAATAATAATAATCCATTCACAAACTGTAATTGTTCAAATTTTGTTATTAAACTTAATTTTAATAAAATTAATTCAACTAATACGGGTCCAGTTCAGGCCCTTGGTTTAACCAGCAGCGGAAAAGGTCGGGACAGGTTTAACCCTCTGTTTATTTTTATTTTTTTGTTTCTCTCTGTTCTTTTTCTAAATCTGCTCAGGGCAGAGCGCCGCCTCCAGCCGTGCCGCCGTGAGTGATAGTGGTTCCCGCCGTGCCGCCGTGAGTGATAGTTGTTCACGCCGTAACAGTTGTTCCGTACCACAGAGATGGTAGATTCGATTTGTAGAACACTGAGGGATGGAGCGTTAGAGGGAGAGCTTGCACCCACACTCACAATCAAAGACTCTCTCGCTTCGCCTTTTGCCTTTCATGTATTCTCTCACATTCTCCTTCAACTCTCGTCACACGTCATCGCTCAAAAATCCCAATCACAGTCAGTTTACTATCTCCCAATTTTTATTTTTTTTTTACCTCACACTTGGTATTTTTAACCTCAAACTTGGTATTCTCTTGTATAGGGGCATAGTAATTGTTGCACTTTCTCGGAGTCCATCGTCTTATGCTGCTTTGTTAAACATGAACGGAGTGGATGTTGCTTCTTCTAACAAATGGTAAATGTTTTGAACCTAATGTTTAAAATGTCTCTTTTTATTGTTTTAACTGCATTTCTTGTGTCTTAGCATTTGCTTTTTTATGGTATTTCATTTCAATCTTGGATAAATTTGGATTTTTTGAATTCAGGATGGAATTTTGTTTTGCAGGATTCACATTTTAGATTGTTATACAGATCCTCTTGGTTGGAAGGATAAGACAAGGAAATCTGTAAATGCTACAAATTCTTCTCCCCAAATTTCTCTTGCTACTAGTTCTTTTAAGATCGTGAAGGATGTGGATAAGCTGTTTTCGGTAATCACTGAACTTGGAAGAGGTATTGCAGATAAATTGTTATGTAGCTGAAGTTAGCTTATAATTCCTCTTGCTTAGTAAACGTTTATGCATCAGTTGATGGATGTTGATGGATGTCATGCTTACAGTTTATGAAAAAACTATTTCTCTTCTGAATATTTTTCTTTTATTCATATTCGGGCAGGATTGGTTGGAGGAAATAAAGCCCGCTTCTGTGTTGCCATAGATTCGGTACGTATTCATTATGTGAATGTCAATATAAGATAAAACATATACAAAGCTAATACCATGCCCGTAACTTTAGATGAAGTAGTTTGTTAGTGTCTTGAGAATGAATATTCTTTGTGCCTCAATACTGGACATGTTGCATGAATAAGTACCTGAATACGTTATGATTGAATGATTGAAACTTAAGAGAGTTTTCTTTTTGTTTTCATTTCCCTGCTAATGGAAATAACTAACATTGGAACAAGCCAATTTGAATAATAGGTTCTCATTTAACTGCATGGGGTCTGTGGGCTTACCTTCTAAGATTTATACTGCTTCAATAGTTATTAATTTAGCTAATAGGAACTTGTTAACTTTGGCCACATCAAAGGGTGACATAGACTTCAGAGCTCTTGATATTTTAATATTCTATTCAGTTCATTTTGCATGGTAATCTTAGCTACGATATGATTTGAATTCTAAAGTTGGCTTCCTGAAGGTTAAAAAGGTTTGGGGAAAACAAGAAAATCAAGGATGGAATGCATCAATTTATCTTGTCTAAATTTTTCTTGGAATAAATTAACTGTTAAGCAGTTATATAGCTATTGTGTTACTACCTTTTTTTCTTTTTTCCCAGTAGTCTATCTACTTATGTAACATGTTTGTGTGTGTATGTTTTCCTTTTACACCTAAATTTCTTGTGTAAGAAGATTTTACAATGACTTCCAAAGTCAAATCTAACATGATAATAAGAAAAAAAAAAAAATACTTCCTGCTCAAGGATTCTATGTGGAATATTCTATTTAAGACTTATGGTTTGTTGCTTTCTCTTGTATTATTAGTTTGTGTATTTGTAATCCTAATGAATTGTTGTGGGATATGATCAGCTAAGTGAACTGTTGAGACATGCATCTTTGCAGTCAGTTGCAGAACTTCTTAGTGATCTGCGTGGCCATGGTATTCCCTCTTGAACTATTTTAGTGAAGTTTCTTTCATTGTATTGTGTAATGAGGTGTTATTTAGTTGAGTAAATTTTTAACAGTATCTGAACAAGTAGGGCAGTTGATTATTTCAGCAACTAAAATTTATGGTGTAGATTGACTTGAACGATTTCTTCCTTACACTGGTTTCTGTCCTATTGTTGCAGATCAAATTTCAAATATTTTTGGATTATTGCATTCTGACCTTCATGAGGAGAGGGCTGTGGCTGTTCTCGAGTACATGTCCTCCATGGTGGCCAGTGTGGACCCATATCATCATTCTGCAGATGGTCAGAAAGGATGTTTAGGTGATTCCTTTTCTCAGCAAAACCTTACCAAGGGGAAGTTTAATGTCAGGTCCAAACGTAGAAATGGACGAGTTAGAGTAACGGTGATCTCTTTTTCCTGTTTGTAAGCTTATCTGGAATGACAATTTTAAAAGTTTGATGCACTGATATAATATCTCTCTACTCTTATCCAGTGTGAAGAACTTAAAGTTGAGCCTGGAGGAATCAGCTTTTCATCTGTTTCATCAGTAGATGGAACCACTATTGCAGGCCTACTGCCAAAGGTTAGTTAGTCTATTGTTTCTTATCAGTGGCGTCTTGGATTTAGTTGATGACTACTACTTCTGCTACTATTATATCAAGTCAGTCATAGGTTAGTTTAATAGTTATATGATCAAATACATACATGCAAATTTTTTAGTCACACTATATACAACTTTAAAATCTGCTATAAGATTTTTAAATCTTAACTTGTTGAACAAAATATAATCATTTTATAAGTACAACAATCAATATCATGTCATTACTTATATTTATTTGATCAGAGGAATCAAAACAACGACAATGTAAAAGAGTAGCTCAAACTCAACATTGAACCTTGAGACTGGGGCTCAACACGTCCTTAGCTTGTTAGTATTAAATTTGAAATGGTGCACTTGATATAAACATAGATAAGAGTAAGTCAATATGGACCATAAATTGTGTGAAAACAAGGTAAAAAATGAGAAATAAGAAGTGGAAATAGACAAGGATGATGATATCTGTGCTAATAATTTGTGTAACATAGGATTTAATTAAAAATTTGAAAGTACTTTTGGAGATCAAAATAACATTTAGTGATTAAGTTCAAGGACTAAATTGAAAATGACATGTTGTGGTGTCATAATTCTTGATTTTTTTATAAAAAAAAAAAAAAAAAAAAACTTTATACTTTTTATTATAATTTTAAAAAAAAAAAAAAAACTAAAATTATATCTACACATACACTTCAAAC
>Ga0099824_1003099_pt1 | contig 24274 bp, 10 predicted proteins | sample SiratrowhiteBW_FD_76837 | JGI IMG/M metagenome (GOLD analysis project Ga0099824, IMG submission 76837) | Root nodule microbial communities of legume samples collected from California, USA - Siratro white BW | ecosystem: Host-associated > Plants > Roots > Nodule | place: USA: California...
GATGGAAGTGTCATCCGGTTGTCATAAAGGGCATTTGCGGTATGAAATTTTTTTATTAGAGTGCAAGAAGAACCTATTAGAGTGCAGGAAGAACTTGTCTGGAAGAATGCATGCAACCAAGAACTTGGTCCATCAATGACCCACATGGAAGAATGCATGCAACCAAGAACTTGGTCCATCAATGACCCACATGGAAGAATGCATGCAACCAAGAACTTGGTCCATTAATGGCCCACATGGAAGATTGCATGCAATCATCACTTGATCCATCCTCCACCACATGGAAGAATGCACACATCCAGCTTTAAAAATAGGAAGTTGTTGGGTCCCTCTCTAATGTAAAAAATGTCATTGTCAAATCTAGGCAACATTGGGTTGCACCACACACACATCCACTTTTCAAAGTTTGCACATCCAAGAGGAATCCTACACATGTTCAAAAAGGAGATATATACACTTACCGTGAGCATTTAATCCACCATTCGTGGATCTTGTTCCAAGTGTCCATTAATGACTGTATCTTCTAGATTTAGGAAATTCAGAACTAGCTTACGATGGAAGATTTTACATTTCATAGAATTTATCTTGTTGCAGAATTTTTCTCAACACCTTTGGTCATAGAGCCCTCTCTAGGTTAACTTCTCTAGAAGCTAGCTTAGGAACATTTAAAGAGAGTAAAATGTAACACTCTTCTCCTTCCATTCTTAACATGGTCCATAATGTTTTCATCTTCATGCTTCCGCTTCCTCCACTGCTGCACCGAGAGCACTTATTCACCTCAAACACTTTCGCTACACTTCACTTGCTTAAACAAAAGCGAGAAGAGCATTAACTTATTTCATCAAATCTCTTATACGAGTTTGACTCATGTTTCATTATTATTATTATTATATCTCCCCATTCAACTCCCCTTAAAAGACCCAACATTACACCTCATTAAGTTATATTATATATTATGATATAAGAATTTAATGTAAATTAGTATTAAATTGAGTAATAATTATGTTTGAGTTAAAATTGTTACCATATAAAATATGTGAAATAAGTGCTTGTAATTGTGAAATCTAAACTTGCTAAGGATCTTACAAATAACAAATGGCTTACGCTTGAAATAGTTCAAGAGTTGTTGCATAATTTCATTTTACTTATATTTACGTTTGAAATACTTATATTTAGATTGATTCTCACTCAAAGTAAAGTGACATATTTTGAATTGAAAAGTCATAACCAATTTGATTCTTTAATGTTTAAATGGATTATTTAGATTTATTTAAACTATTGATTATTTATGTTCCATAAATTATATACATATATGAAATATACGTGGTTGAGGTTAGAAATGTAATATAATATGTAAATTGTTTATATTTATAATTAAGTAGTGAAAATTATATTGTTACATATTCAAAACATCATAAATTCATGTCTTGTTATTGTTTAACCATTAACATCTTTCTAATCTAATTCATATAAGGAAAACAATATTAAAAAGATGATATTAACTCGAATGCAACTATTAGAAATAAATGATTGTCTTTTATATTTGATTAAAGATTTTTCAACCCCTAAATGCTCTATTAGTATTTGTTGTTGTATTTGGAAGAAATAATAATAGTGAGATCTAATGATTTACCTATTTTAATAAATATTTTTTTAATCTATTATCATAAAATATCAAAAGAAATTGTACAATTTTGATACTCTCCCCTTATATCTGACATTGAATAAAGAGAAGGGAAATGGCAATTTTTAAAGAAAAAGATTAGGAATGAAAATTAAGAGTATCTCTTAATATCTGACATTGAATAAGGAAAGGGAAATGACAATTTGTAAAAAAATAGATCAGAAAGTTAGGAGACGTGATGATTTTTGATATTGGTGGAACACTCACGTAGTATTCCAGATTATAGATTATGTTATAATATTGATTATATGCGACATAAAACGTAAATATATAATCAATTATATGATATAATAAAATGATAATAAAAACAAAAATAAATAATAATAAGAAATATATTATAAAAATAACATAAAAAACAAATCCATATAATGACAAATATTAAATAAAAAGTAATAATAACATAAATAAAGTTATATAATAATAAATAACAAATTAAAAATTATTAATAATACTAAATAATAATAATATTAAATAAAAATTAATAATAATAATATCAATAAAATAATTTTACATAATAAACAACAATTATAATATTATGGATAAAATAATAAATAATAATAATAATAGTTAAAAATAATGATAATAATAGAAATATAATTTTCAAATAATAACATATTAATAAAAGTAAAAATAATATATAAGATAAGGATGATAAATCATTTTACAAAATCTTATTAAAACAATACTTTTAATCTATTACTTCAATCAAATAATTTATATTTTTTTTTCACTTTTGACTTTTTTTTAGTCCAAACAATATTTTTTTTCACAAAAATTTCACAAGATGAACGTGTGGGTAACCTTTGTTTGGTCTCACCAAAAGTTTAAGACACTCCTTCATTTAAAACATTTGGATGTCTTTAGAGAGGTAGAAAAAAAACAAGGGAGTACTGAACATTATTTGAAGAAAAAAAACTTTAATGTTTTTCGTTTTTTTAATTATAAAAAAAGCTGAATGAATATTTGGTAGGAAGTTGACATGTGTACTAGTTGAATATTGTCTCATTTACAGATGTAGATAGATGAATAGAAATAGGTTATAAGATTTCTGAATAATCTAATATGAATCAAATTCCATTTTTTTGTTCAAATAAAAAGGTAAACAGTATGAAAATTTCATTATGTAAAATACATTTTACTTACATTATTATTATAACAATATATATAAATCAACTCGCACAGAATTATTTTCGTCTAATGTGATTTTAAATATTAAAGATCTAGCTGTACTGAATTATATTTTATCACTCCAAACGATCTTAATTATCTAATTAAATTTTACTAAAATTTACCTTTTTATTTTAATTTAAGCATAAATAATTTTTAATTTATATTTTTATTAATGATTTTTTTTCAAATACACTATTAGTTAAAAAAGCAATCATCTTTCCTATTAAATAGGTTTTGCCTATTAAAATAAATTGTTGCAAATTTTAAATATAAATTTTAAAATAATTTACAATTGTATAAAAAACTTACCAGGATTAATTAACTGGCAAAGAGAATGGTGATGTATTTTCCAAGAGGTTTTAAGTTAAATCTCATTTTCACCCATTTCCAGTTATACAATAACAATTTATAATTGAATTATAACATAAAAATATTATATTATTATATTTTATTAATTATTAAATAAGTTTCAATTTTATTTCAGAGTACTGTTAAATTTTAAATATACAATTTGAAGTAAAATAAATTAACGTTTTTCATTTTCTTTATACAATGGTATTCATCTAAGATACTGGTATTTAATATTTATGTTACATGAATTAAATATTGATAAATTCATTTAGTTGAATATTATATAATCATTTATAGTTATTTGCTATCGTTATTTTTGGTGCCTAATATTTATTTCTTAACAATTAAATTGGTTTATTTGTTTCTCTTATTACCGAAATAAACCCAGTTTTTGTGTTCTCTCTAGAGAGTGTCATTTTGTTTCGTAATCTTGGCCTTGGACAGCACAAACGCAGAAACCGCGAAATTGTGCCCAAAATCGATGAATTCGCAAAATGGTGGCGAGAGCCACCAACCTCCGCCGCAACCGCAAGGTACTGATAGATGCACGCTTGTTTTCATTAATCTTTGTCATTTTTGAACTATTATTCGCTCAAAAAGAAAAAAAAAATAGTTTCTCTAATTTGACTAAGTTCCGTATTCGATTATGTTTCGGTAATGATTTGGTTTCGTAGGCGAAAAGGTTACTGAAGTGGGATGGTATGTTCTTGGCGAGGATCAGCAACAGGTTGGTCCTTACGCCTTCTCGGAGTTGCGAGGTAAGTTTTTAAATATTAATTTTTTTCTTTGAATGTTTTTGTGTTTCAAATGAACAAAGTGGAGTGGAGCTAGGGTTAGGTATTGTATATTTTGATTTTTTATTGTGTTCTCTCCAACTAAGTGAAAGCTGAGGCAGCACTGTGTCGACTTTGAGCACACTTGTGATGATTTTATGTTGACATTGAAACCTCTATTTGTGATATTTAAATGGAAATTGACTTGGACAGAACATTTCTTGAATGGATACCTCTCCGAAAATACGTTTGTGTGGTCTGAAGGAAGGAGTGAGTGGCAGCCCTTGTCCTCAGTTTCTGACCTGTGGACTCAAATTAACCGGCAGGGGCCCGATTCCTCAGTTGCAGGTATGACTTTTTTTCTTCCCTTTTGCTTAGGATTTCCCAATATTATTATTATTTCTATTTTGGGAGCTTTAGAGTGTGACCTGTATGTAGTGTCTGCTGCTCACGATGTTGACGAGTTTAAAAGATGGGAAAGGGAGATTCAAGAGGCAGAGGCACAGGTGGAAGGTTCAGATTTTGGATCCTTTGCGGGAAATGTAGATGGTACTGCAGCAGGAGAAGATTCTGAGAGACCTTCGACGCCACCTGAGGGTGAAGAAGAATTTACTGATGATGATGGAACTGTCTATAAGTGGGACAGGAATCTTAGGGCTTGGGTTCCCCAGGTTGGTGCATGACATGTGTATCACTGTTTTCATCGTAACTTTTTAATATCATACTTTGTGTGACAATGACGTGCTTTGTTATATTATGAGTAAATGAAGATAGGCTACAAGCTTAACTAAATTTTGATGCCCAGGAATTTAGAGTAACTTTAATCAAGTTGTCACTCTTTTGAAGTTTGAACTGTTTTTTGAGGCTTACGTGATTTCGGAGGGCTGATTTTACATTTGTCAAACTGATTAGTTGTTTCCATTTTTGAGCATATTATTATGGCATGCTAACCACATTCACATCTGAAATAGGTGACTCAATAACACATTGCATCGAAACAATAGGATCTTTTGTTTTAGATTCTGTCATCTGCACAAGCTACATGAGCATTTGAATCTCAAGAATCAAACATTGCTGTAATAGTTCTTGTTTAGCATCTTGCAGAATTGATCCCTCATACAGCATACCCAATCCACCTTGCGCAGAAGCAAAAAAAAAATAAAAAAATAAAAAAATGAAGCTTCTACCATGTTGATGGTCTTACATGTTATGTATCATAATAAATGGATAAAATTGAATATTAATTTGATACTGTATACATTTCTAAAATAAATAGAATATGCGTGTCTGATAGTCTGTTATTTCCACAAACAGCATTGCTTAAGATTATTGAAACAATTGTACACTTACGAAATCAATTCTCAAAAATTTAAACCAAACGACACTAGCTATAAGGTTCTAATGGAATCTGAAACACTCTGTAAGGCAATTTATGCCAAAACCATGCAAATGAATCTATTTCACTATCAATTTTATAATTAAAATTTTAATTGATATCATCATATTTACTTATTCAGAGGAGTTTTGCAGTTACGTGTAGGATTTAATGTGTATATGTTTTATGTTGAACACCAGTGTTAAATAATTATTCATCTTCCTCTGAATCTATTCAATGTTTCATCAATGTATTGTGGCTGTTGTTAAGTATGAAATTTTCATGGCTACTGTTGGGTACTAGATATTACATTACAAGTTCTGGGAATTTTTTTTAATTCATAGTGAATACCTTCTCTTTCTCTAAACTTCTTCAGAACCTGTAATAAGTAGAAAAATTCATGACAGTATTATTCTTTTAGTTAGTTGTGTTTAAAAGTTTTATATATAGGACTGGGATGTGTGAAATGGAAGTGGATTCATAAAATTGTTGAGGAAATGTTTTAATTCCTCAAGTGAGAGATCTGTGTCTGAGTTAGCAGTTCAGAGTGCACGGGCCTTTTGAGTTTAGGTAAGAAAGAGCGAAAAGATTGATATCCATATCAATCTTTAGCAGAACCACCACACTATACAAGTGTTTCTCAATTGTATTTTTTTTATGTTTTTTAATACATAAAGAAGTCAGAATCTTTATGAAGTGTTAAATCTAAATATTCTAAAAAACTGAATAAAGCTGAAGTGCTTCTGTTCTGGATACTCATTTTTTTCTTGGATTTGATTACTTCTCTTTTTGGTTTGGTTTCTGCCAGTCACATTTTGTTTTGTGTGAATTATGTAGCGTTTCCATTTTCCTTTTCATTATAATATCGGGAAATCAAGATGTGGTCTTTTCAACCTTGAGGCCTGTTATACTTTTTTTGTTTGTGTGTATCCTTGAAGCAATTATTCCTATAAATCGCAATAATGCCCATGTAGTTATTCTTTGGGCCAAAGTTGTTGAGTGTTTCTTGAATGTATTTTTTATTAATTTTTTTAGTGTGATTAATAAAGTTATTATATCATAGGAGTATCCAACTGGAAGCACTGAACCTTACGGGGTTGAGGATATGACCTTCTTGCAAGAAGAGGAAGTTTTTCCAACAATAACTAGTTCTGATGTCTCTGAAAAGTTTGAAGATAGTTCAAAATTGGGTGTTTCTGATCCTTCCTTAAAGGAGGAAGCAAACGAAGCAAATGAAGCAAACGAAGCAAATGAAACAAACGAAGCAAATGAAGCAAATAATAGTGTGGTAGCAGGTGGAAAAAGGAAACTTTCAGATCAACAAACTGACAAGAAGGTGCCCCTTCTCTTTCCATCTTGTCTATATCAATGTTTTCATCACAATGCAGTTTCTTATCTTTGTTGCTTTGGCTTGGAAATGAGAACCTCTTTTTGGAGACAAGTGACACCTCTATTGATCACATTCTGTTTCAGGAAGCTAATAAACCCCCTGATAGCTGGTTTGAATTAAAGATCAATACACATGTTTATGTCAATGGGTTGCCTGATGATGTTACCACTGATGAAGTAAGTATCAACTTTTTTGTCCATTTCCTGAGTGTAAAATTTGTTGCAATAATTAACTTGACAATGACTAATCTATTGCAGATTGTGGAGGTATTTTCCAAATGTGGAATTATAAAGGAGGTATATTTCTATTCAATTGTAAATTGTAAAATTTTAAATAATTGAGCTCTAATTCATGTCATCATTAGTTTCTCATGATTAGATTAGAAGGGTCTTAAAATGTTACATTTATCTTTTTGAAGGAAAACACTGTTGACACTACAAATTAACGGTACAGTGGCTCTACAATACTGAAAAAATATGAATTAATATTTCTAGACATGGAAGAGCAAGTTATGCTGCATATCATGTTAAACACTTTATTTGTGATGAAAATTTTGTTAGCCTGTCTCTTCTTCTTTTTCGCACATGCACTTGCCAATATCCTAACCATAAGTGAATCACAATGGCCTAGCATCTTTTCCAAATTAGTTAGCGCTGAGAGTACCTTGTACTAGACTGTTCTTTCAAGTTCATTATGGATAACATTCTGTGAATACTTGAAAGAATGAAGGACTGAATATTTGAGGGCATTGTTACTTGGACTGGCTTCTCATGAATTCCTGATCATGGTTATTATAGGACCCAGAAACCAAAAGACCTCGTGTGAAGCTCTATGTTGATAAAGAGACAGGAAGGAAAAAGGGAGATGCTCTGGTTACATATCTTAAGGTAAACTCCCTTATTGTGCTCCCTTTGTGACACATAGTTGTGAATGTAACGGAGTTTCAAATTTCAATTATGTTTGCATTTAATAGGAACCTTCGGTGGCCTTGGCAATTCAAATTTTAGATGGAGCACCTCTTCGCCCTGGTGGCAAGATTCCTATGTCTGTCAGCCAGGCTAAATTTGAGCAGAAAGGTAACTGTTATTGGATTCTTAATATTTTCATATGACAAACTTCTGATAATTATTGTTGGATATGGTCATATGGAATCTATGTCTTACACTAATAATTTAGTATTTATTATGCCTGCTGTTGCTTAATTAAGCTTTCTTTAAATATGCAGGAGACAAGTTTGTATCCAAGCAAGTAGACAATAAAAAGAAAAAGAAATTGAAAAGGGTGGAAGAAAAAATGCTTGGATGGGGTATGCTTTTGTCTCCCAAAATTTTCAAGTTGATGTTTCTGGATTATGACTGATTTCCAATCCAATCTTAAATTTAGCCTAATTTCTCCTTTTCATTTATTTATTTTTTCATTAAAATACAATATTGATCTACCTTCTGGTAAATATTTTTACCAGAAACTTCTAGACAGTGAGTGGGTCAAGTCTTTACCTGTGCAGTAGATCCCTTGGTTGTGTACCTAGCTGGGTTATCAATTGAGATTTGAACGGTGAATCACCAAGCTGATTTTTGAATTGTGAATCTTAATTTGTATCAAATCATAAGATTTAATTTAAAGACAACAAAATTACTCCAAATATATCATAGTTCAATGTAATATTTTGCACTAGAAATAAATAAAACAACTTAACCATAGGTCATATAAAACAAAATTATTAGTTATATATGAGTTTGTGAAGTTAACTACTGAGTGGATTTTGGACTTAACTAATTGATATCTCATTGAATTCTGTAATATATTATTCTTTTGAATAGTGGAGCCGTTGCAAGTGTCGAGAATCATTTATAAAACTTTAAACTAGAATGTATTCTGTTATCTTGTCTGCTTTTGATGATGATGGGTCTAGAGCGCATGGTATGCTTACATGACTTGCAGAGTCCTTTTCAATATCAGTAGTCTGAGATTAGACTGTTTTAGTTGAAATTTTTAGATTATTTTTCAGAGTTATTTTTCTTATTTAGCATGCATTCCTTGTAGTAATGTGTTTCTCATTGTATGGCTCAGGTGGTCGTGATGATGCAAAAGTTTCAATTCCAGCAACTGTTATCCTTCGTTTTATGTTTTCTCCAGCTGAAATGAGGGTTGTGCTACTTAATTTTGCTTATTTTCTGGATACAATTATCTCACTACAAACTTGCTCTACTAGTGTCCATATTTCTCCCTGCGGACATGGTTATATAGATCATAGAAACACATTGCTACTGAAGTTTTTTATGCTTTTAAAATTATAGCATACTTATTTACAATATGTACATTTTGTGATCACAATTAACCTCTTCTTTCGTATTTTGATGATGATAGATGATAATGATTACACATTAGTTAGAAATATGACCAAAATATTCCTTACAAGGCTTAGGCAAGTGTCGATATTGGACCTTGTAGATCTATAGTAGTCTTGTAAACTTCACGTTCCAAATGTGCGGTCCTGAGTGTATGGGTGTGTGTGTAGATGTCCCACATTGACTAGGAATATGACCAAAATACTCTTTTTGGGCTCAGGCTATCTCTCCCCCTTGAATTAACTTTTGAAGTTTGAGTTATGCTAGGTGCCTTTTTAATAACTATAATAGGATTTCCTGCTTTTCTCATTGGACATTCAAGCCTCAATTTGCTAATTATAACTTGGTGCTTCTATTTCACACGTTGGACATTTTCTGATATTACCCAATCTGTGCAGGCTGATGAAAACCTGCGTTTAGAACTAGAAGAAGATGTTAAAGAGGAGTGTACAAAGGTTGGTCCTGTAGATTCTGTCAAGGTAACTGGTCTATACGCCTTAAAAGATAAACAAAGTTGCTTCTCTTTCCTTTTTCTATCTTTTTTATCTCGTTTTCTAAGAAATATTTTGTACCAATTAAATCAATTGAGTGAAAAATACATTAATGTTTACTTTTTTATTCTATTTTATCTTTTCTTCTATAATCCCCATTTAGACCTCAGTAAATCTATGATGTCAAAGGTGTGAGCCCAAGCCTATCTTTTGGTGGTAGATTTAGGTGGTGAACGCTTTGTGTAAACTTAATATTGTTTAGGAGGTGTTTTAAAATGAGGGGAGAAAAGATGAGATGTATTATCAATTTATCATGTAACCCTTGAAGCCTCTATTATTAATTTTTATGAATATATAAAATTTTCTCTTATCTATTTTTTTATTATAAAATTGGAATCCTTATGTTGAACAAGAATGTTTTTATGCTATTCCCCAACAAGAGATTTTTTTGAAGCTTTTCTTAAGTGAGAGCGTTTTTAGAAGTTGTAAGCACTATCATTTTACATGCCATGTTTTAATATCATATATTGACCATTTAATATGATTTTTCTTTTTTTAATTTTTTTTTTCTCTGTGTTACCTCAAAATATTCCCATGTCACTGGAAGTGTCTCAAGGTGGCAAATGCGAGTGCCTGACTGGTTGTCTCCTATGATGCATGGATAAGATACATGTATCGGCTATGATGGGTATCCGATACGGGATACACTTATTTTTGAAATAATAGGATATGATAAGTGAAATATACCTTTTGAAAATTGTATAAAAATTCTTAAAATATAATAAGTATATAATTGCAATTGTGTGAATCCAAATTAAATCACATTTATCAGACATTGTCAAAATAAAAAATTATAAATTATTGCATCATAAAAATATTAGTACTTTATAGATCAGATACTTTAACGATGTCGGTGAAGTATCTTAGACTATCTGATACAGATACGAGATACAAATTGAAGTATCAGTGCATCGTAGGTTGTCTCGTTTGTTCTGGCGGGTAGGTAAAATTAAGATCTTTCCTTGTTAAAAGATACTTTAATAAAATACATTTTTAAGAAAATATATCTTTGATTGGTGCATCTTCATTTAAAGTCCTAGGTCCACCTGAAGGCAGGGGAAAAATTTAATTCTAGAACTCAGCTTTGTATTGTACTATTTCTTGTCCATCCCGCTATAGTTTGAGAGGTCTAAGCTGATAGTGTATGTATTTCTGTATTATCGTAACACTGCTTCAAGTGAGTTATGAGTTGGTTACATCAGTATGGCAACTGTTGACGGAATTTACTCGGAAATTTTATATATCTTCTAATTCTTTTACTTGATTTATATATTTCCATAATTATGTGTGACATTCACCCCCACACCCATACCCTAGTTTTAGAAAATTTGTTCTATCCACTATCCCTGGTGTTTATTGTAGTAGTGTTACTACTCAAACACCCATCATATTCATGCAACTATTGTATGTGTTCTCAAATTTTATCTCATTTTTCATGTTACCTGCTGGTCTTTTTTCTGTAGATATGTGAGAATCATCCTCAGGGAGTTGTTTTGGTAAAATTCAAGGATAGGAAGGATGCCCAAAAGTGCATAGAATTGATGAATGGAAGATGGTAATTATACCTGTATTTTATCCATTTTCTTCTTTTGCAATATATGAATAGCCTTCATATTGTAGCAACTTACTGCATCATTTAAGCAGCATACTCAACCTAGGCATGATGACTTTCTGTAGTTAACCATCTCCAAATCTGATTATAGACATTCATCAACAAGAAAAGGACTATTAAAAAATTATTGTTGAAAGATCAGGGCAGAAACTGGGGGTCATAAAAGAATATTTAATAGCTGGTTATAAAAAAATGCATATACTTTAGTTTAATATTAAAATAGGAGTTTAATATGATTCAATATTAAAAAAAAGTAGTTCCCCAAAATTTGAAATAAATTAGGAGTCAATTTTAAGCTGCTAAGTGTTAGCTCATGAAATGATTTTATATCTTGGTATTTTTACAAAAGACTTCCATCCCGTTAGTTTTTTGTGTTGAGTCCTTGTGATGCCCACACTACCTGATATTTAATATTTGAACAACTGAAATATTATATCAAGTTACTTGAATAAAATTACTGCTCAGAAACATATAATATATTTGTATTTTTGCATGCTTCATCTCAAATTCCTCATTCAAATTCATTAAACCTATATTCTTCATCACATTTTACTGAAAACAAGAGTAGTTGGGAGAATTGTTTGCCATGCGTACACAATAATTTTTATTATGCTAAAGATGCATTAAAGTCAAAAGCTACTACTGGACTTATTTCAGAGCTAGCTACCATTAGCATATATTATTCAAACTAATGACTATAGTAGAAATAAAACACTTAACAATGAATCCGGAGTACTATGCTAACAAATGTAGAATAGTACAATACTTCTCATCATGCTGAAAATTACTATACTCAGCTTGCTATGGAAGCACAAACACTAAGAACAATAATACATTCCATTTTACTCACATTAAAGAAAAAACCCTTTGATTCCAATGTTTGGCTCCAAATTCCAAGTTTAGAGTTAGCCTCTTCTGTCAATTCTTCAATCCAAACTATATCTTCAGCAAAAAGCATACATCTAAGTGCATTTAAGAGTTTAGATTAAATTAATAAAGACATTCCTGATGTAAACCTATCCTTATAGAAGACTCATCCAATAGTTCTCACACTAGAAGCTATCCAACAAATATGTCTTGCATAGGCTAGATATAAGCCTAATTAACACCTTTTTTTTCAAATTCTTCTACAACTCGTTTTTTTCCATCATACGCTTTTTCCATGTTATAAATACATGTAAATATTTTCTTTGTTTGGGTGTACCTTTCCTTCAACTCCCAAAGAAGATAAATAGATTATGCTGTAGATCTTCTTGTCGTAAATTCAGATTGATTGTCCACAATCGTAATCCCTCTTAATATATGTTTAACTACCTTTTCCCATTATTTCGTAATGTTGCTTGTACGTTTTATCTCTCTGTAATTTAGACAATTTTAAATATCTCTCTTGCTGATATATAGGATATAAAATGTTACTCTTTCATTCATTTTTCATTTTCTTTTATCCCAAAATGTCATTAAATAGTTTAGTGAACCAAATGATGCTTTGTTCTCCCAAGCATTTCCAAAGTACAATAGGAATACCATTAGGATAAAAAGCTTTATTATTATCCGTCCTCTCAATGGCTCTCCAACTTGAGTTCTGCGATACTAAGCCAACCTTTTTTTTGGATTTTTAATTCTTCCGCTTTAAGGCCCATCATTGAAAGCCATATAAGAGTAGTTGTCCCTACTCTTTGATATCGTAATCTGTTTAAGAGATTGTACTTGGTTCAAATCTCATGATTTCATTTCCCTATTCTTGGTAAGTTGATATATCTTATGTTTTTCATTCTGTCTTGAGACCTCATTCCTCATAAACTTTAGATTGTTGCAATCAAGTATTAAAAACAGATCTCATTAACAACTACAGTGATAACTATAGTGACTAATATCCTGACATCTGAAATGTTTTAACAAATCTAGACTTCTATTCTAACACATTCAAAGTTGATTAAACTCAACACAGATAATTGATCTTCAGAAAAAACCTGGTTAGCCCTGGCCAACTCAAGATATGCAAGACCTGCAATCCTTTTTGGGGCAAATTATTTATGTATTGTTGTTAATTTCCACCGTGAGTTGCCTGTTGAAGTTTTTTAGTAACTTGTCGTATATTTTCTGAAATAGTCTCGGATATTAATAAGGTAATAAGACAATGTACTGAAACAAATGTTAACAGTGGTGCATAGTGGCCTGCTCCAAAAACGCTACAGCAAGATAACGTAGAGTGGGATAAATGCTATTTTGACATTTTTAATTGTTTATATAATGTATACAATATGTATATAAATTCTCAAAAGTGATGATAGCATTTATAATTAACAATAAAAGGTCATAGGTATCTTAATTCTTAAAAAAAATATAAATAACTGCTAATAGAAGTCTTACAGGTTGCTTAGATTAGGAGTTATCAAGTGATCTTCTAGATCCAAGTCTTAATTTATCATTTTCACTATCCTTACATCTCTCCAAAAAGTCCTAGTTTCTATGTTCAGAAGGATTTTTACGAAATCAACACAAAGTGCTGCTACGACCAATTTTCAACCCGCCACAGCCACTACAGCAACCCTTATAGCGGGCAGGGCCACATTGCTATAGGGATGCTATTTAAAACCCTAAGTGAAATACTATCATTGTCTGTAAACATTATCATTTTGTTTAGGTACATTGTCTGAATTCTCACTCTTCATATTATGGTGTTAAATTAAATATTCAGATTTAAAATATGCCGAAAGTGTTAAAGAATAGCTTGACTTGCAATTGCTTTTACCTTTTCTTTTCTCCTTTATTTCTCATTTGTATCATCATTTACCTTTTCTCCTGTATATCAACTCTAGTCATTCTTTTCATCATTTATTTTCAGGTTTGGTGGTAGACAGATACATGCCAGTGAAGATGATGGTTCAGTAAACCATGCATTAGTCCGGGATCTGCAAGAAGATGCCATTCGACTGGAGCAATTTGGTGCTGAACTTGAAGGTGACTGAGGCAAGGAGAAAAAGCGAATAACATTGCACCAGGTTAACAGTTCCCTGTAAGTCCGGACCAAGGAATATTTCCCAGTGGCTGAAGCTTTCGGATTACTAGGTCATCACTTTCTCAGTTTTGCAATGATATCACAGTTTTCCTTATGCAAGTGGGAAAGGATAAAGAATATAGATGAGAGAAGTTACTGAGCTCACCTTATTTCGAAAATTGTAATATACCCTGTGTGCAGTATTCAGTTATTCCAGGTTACACCGATTGTGACACGTGACAATGCAGTTAAATTTGAACTTTTAAATTAATTTAAGGCAATTGCTTCCTTGTGCGATACAAATGATTTCCTGCAATTAATAATTTTTTAACATACTGATAATATCTTTATAATTTTTATTTTTAAATTTATTTATTAAATATTTTTTTCTTTCTCACAATGGAGTCACGTGCTTGCAACTTATCATCACTCTTTCTCTCGACGAATTCTTCCTCTATTCTCCTGCATCTTCATATTCAACGTAAAATTACTACTATGCTCTCAAGTAAAAAATGCAACGACAAAAAATATCCTTCACCCCTTTTATCTTCTTATCCGGTTCTCTCCTTCAATTTAAGGTTTCATCCGATTCATTCTCATCATTGGAAGCTTTGTGTGCCACACTTTCACTCTAAGGGTTTATCCGGTTAACTCCTTCACCTCCATAACATTCACTTCAGTCACCTCGTTCGGTTTATAAAATGTTAACCTGTTTGCAAATCGGATGGGTAGTGAGTGGACCTCATCCGGATTGCAAATTTGTGAACTGGATAAGTCTCGTCCAATTCACAAATTTGTAAATCGGATGAGGTCTACCTACTTCTCATTCAGTTTGCAAAAACCTTTTTTCTTGACAATCGGACGAGGTGGTGTCTGGTTTACAAATTACAAATCGGATGGTACTCCTCCCTTTCAGTGCATCTGGTTAACATTTTATGAACCAGACGTCTGCCTGTCCAGTTCTCAAATTTCAAAGAAATGTGAACCGAATGGCTTCATTCGAGTACCCTACTAGAAACTACAAAAATCCACCAAAATAAAAAATCTTACCTCTCCGTGTCGTTTCTTGCCGTTGATCAACACTGCACAATGGTCGGAAAAGCCTTTCTTACCGTTCAATCACTCTAAAAATCTTCAAAATGACAGATACTATAGAAGATGTATTTGAGAGAAATTGGAGGCTATGCTCTTTAATCTTATAGTGTGTCACGTATATTTTAAAGGAGCTCCTTTAATTTTAAATTAATAAAAATTTTTACTTTCTGTTTTTTTTTCGTACTTCTTCCAATTAAGTAAAAAAATAAAAAATCACAGTACACTGTAAAGAGTGTCGTGAATTGATAAGGGTGAAAATTGCAAAATGCTTAAGATTAACGGTTTCATATAGAAAATAATGCTGCAGGAAAATAAAAAAAAATTGTAGGACATTTTTTATTGTAACATAAATAATGAATAAAAGAACATGAAAAATAATAATCTATAAATACCAAGAATAATTTGAGTATAAATTTTTATTTTTTCAATCAATTTCATATTAATTGTTATTTTATTTTTTATTAGTTTGTTAAAATGAGATATTTTGTTGTTAGAATATTTATAATTTGAGAGATATTTAAAACTTGAGATAGAACAATGATACGATTAATTTAAAAAATTTACTTAAACATATTATTTTTAAATATTTAGTTTTATGATAACAAATTCAATATTAGTTAAAAAATATATAATTAAAATTGTATAAATTATTATCAAATGCAAAGTTTTATTGTTGGTATATTAAAAGTTAGTTAAGTATATAAAGCAATTTTTATAATAGAGGAAGCAATTGCCTTAATTTAATTTATCTTAACTGTTGGTTTTCATCCTATAAAATCACATAGGTAAAATATGACATGATATGAGAACACAATATATATTTTTTAAAATATAGTATTATAATACGCTATGTATATATTTACAAATATGTCCGGGCCTTAGAGAAAGTATATTTAGTAAAAAGAAGTATAAATAATAATGATGCATGCTGAGGTAAAATAGACTACAGGTAATATGGGTTTATTAACTAGTCATTTATTGTAAATTCTATTCTTCACATGAGTCTAAAAATCTTACTCCTACTATAATAATAATAATCTGTTAAAAATTATTAAAATTAATTTAGTGAATCAAATATTTTTGATAATTGATATTTAAACATTTGAATAAATATTTGCTGAAACTGTAATACCTTAGTATGTCTCATCAGATCTTCCTAATTCGGTCTATAAGGCATGTCTAGAAGATATGTCTAATTTGGTCTACAAGGGCATGCTTATGGGATCTTCGAGGCATGTCCAATTTGGTTTACAAGAACATGTTTTCTTGAATCTTCGAGGCACATCTAATTCATGTCTTATATCATTTCCAAGGCATGTCCAATTCTCTCTGAAGGATACGTCTTCTAAAGTATATTAATTTGGTCTACAAGGACATCTTTCCATCTTGGAACTACAAAACATATTACAATATTCAATAAAGTATATTAATTTGGCTCCTCCTGAGTCTTTATTCAGAAAGATAAAATATCACCATAAAGATAAAAGTGCTTAAGTTGCAGGTATGCGAGTGCATGTTAAAAACATGAACCAATAATCTTCATACATTAAAATACTGACTCTTAAAGACTACCATCAAATTCAAACCACAACAAAATCAATCAATCAATTTCACTAATTTCACATTCAAAATCAATTCAAACTTATTAAATGAAAAAGTACACAATTTTTTCAAGCAAATTGACATTCATTTATCAAATCTTAAGAATTCAATTTGAACATAGAACCTAGTATTTACACAGATATGTCAGTTTAACTTTCCTTACCTGTCTAAGAGGAGAATTACCTATAAAAGACTCTAAGCTACAACTTGCAAGGTTAATTCAACCTAAATCAAAATGGCGATCCCCTAAACTTACTCTATCTTATATTAGGAATTGAACAGGGACTTTTGATCTTCAATCTAAAACAAGTGAGAAATCAAATTTTGAGAGAGAGAAAAAAAAAAAAAAAAAGAACTGTAGGATTATGTTGCCTAAAAATGATTTTTGTTAAATTAATTTTTTAAATCCTTATATTTTTAATGTTATTTTTAAAAGATTATATATATCATCGACACACTAATCCTTAATAATTTGTTTGTATAAATAATTGAATAACTTCACGTTTTTTCATTAATTAAAATAAAAAAATAATTTCGGCTTTTCGAAATAACATTGGATAATTTTTCAACACTATTTTGAAAAAATTATATCTATACATGCACATAGACACACTAAGCCATAACAATTTATTTTTTTATTCTATGAAAAAAATAATTAAAAAACTTCACATTTTTGTATTGGTAAAAATAAGTACATAACTTTTCCTTTTCAGATAAGAGTGTATAAATTTTAATACTAATTTTAAAGATTAATAGTTAAATAAGATTTCAATGCTAATTTTTTTAGCATGCCCATTTAACGGGAAGTTTTTTTTTTGTTTTAGAATTGAATTGTACACATAGGCATGCTTCATAATAATTTATGTTATTCGGTAATTAATATTTATCATCATATATATTTTTTCTGTTACAATTATTTAAAATAAATTTTTTAAATATATATTATGTATATATCTTTCTGTTACAATATATCTATACGTATTTATACAATATATAAAATTAATATATAAAAATAATATTTCTCTATATTAATCATCTATATATCTAAATAATAAAAGATGTATGACGAAATTCATGCTTAATTTAAATCTAATAAGGATGTTTTATGTTGATGTTTTAATAGTATTTGTGAAATGTATAATACATTTTTTACAAAAAAATTAAAATTAAAGTAAAACATTTTGACAAGTGTAGTTGTTTGACATTTCTAAACCTGCAAAATAAGAGAAAATTGTTTGAGAAAAAGGCTTGTTAGAAAGTATAATATATAGATGACAACTACTTAGATTTTCTAACAACCTTAATTTCGGAGCATTAAATAATAACCTATAACCTTTGAAATACCGCCACCTACTTTTTTTTTTAAACCATAACTAACCAATTTTGATATATAAATAGAGACGTTAAATATGAAATTAACATAGATAATTTCTAAAAAATAAGTCCCAAATTGTTCAAATTCTTTTAAAAGCTTTGGAGAAAAGATATTGAGTTATGCTAATTTGCAAGTATAATAATAAGAGTTTTAACACCTGAAAGAAACATAAATAGTTAAATAATTTAATATAAACTTTTTAATCATTCACAAAATGGAAATGAAAAACATATGAAAGGGGATATAAAAGAAAATACAAAGATGACTATATCATCATTACAGGTTTTGCTGATTTTCACCAAACTACATTTAGAAAGTAAACATTAAAAATGAATCATACCTTAAAAGTAGTGGTTTAAATCCTACAGGACAAATTAAGCATGTTATTTAAATGAAGATCAACTAAAGGTAAAAATGGTTGGAAGAAGAAAACAATAAATACACCAAACTAAGAAATTAATGACATTAGCAGTGGAAATGATAAAGTGAGAGAAAAATATTATGTTGTATTCTGATATTTTATTTATAAATAAAACATAACCATACAAAAATAATTCCAGAAAATATTAATTACCTTACACCCTTCTTCATGTCATTAACACACTTTGTTTTTTCCTCTTTTTTCTTTTGTTTGCCATTTGTTACAACAGATATATTATGGTTGTCCATGTCCTTCTGTGAATCTATTCCTGTTCTCAAGCTTATTTTTCACCTTACTGGCACTCACGCTCAGATTAAAATTTGATCTTGCAACATCATCACACCCACACCTACTAATACATCATCGTGTAAAACCTTCACATTTCTACACTAGTAAATATAATTAAATAATTTCTCTTTTTCTCAATAGTGGTGATATAATATTTATATTTTTTAATAATAAAAATAATTAAATAATTTCATATTTTTTACTAGTAAAAACAAACAAATAACTTATATTTTTCCAAAATAACAGTAGCATAACTTTTCTATATTATTTTGAAAAAAATTATATTTACATATGCACACAACCACACTAAGCCATAATTGTTTATTTTTTATTTTCTAAAAATAATAAATAATTAAATAACTTCACATTTTTATACTAATGAAAATAAATAAATAACTTGCGTTTTTCAAAATAACAATAGTATAATTTTTCAACACTATTTGAAAAAAATTATATTTAGACACGAATACTTACACTAAACCATAATAATTTTTTTATTTTTTAAACAAAATAAATAGTTGAATAATTTCATATTTTTATATTAATAAAATAAATTAATAATTTTTATTTTCCAAAATAACGATAGTATGAATTTTCTATACTATTTTAAAAAAATTATATTTACACAAGCACACAAACACACTAAGCCATACCATACAAATTTATTTATTTATTTTTTGAAAAACTAAATAATTAAAAAATTTCACATTTTGTACTAGTGAAAATGACAAATTTTCTTATTTTTCAGATAACTGTCCTATAATTTTTAATACTGCTTTTAAAGGTTAATACACACTAAGTCTTAATAAATTATTTCTTTAATTCTTAAATGAAATAAATAATTGAATAACTTCATAACTTTTGCACTAACAAAATAACTAAATGGCTTCTGTTTTTCTTAAATAAGAGACTTATAATTTTTTAAAACTATTCTTGAAACATTATACATATATTCACACACACTAAACCTTAATAATTTATTTATTTGTTTTTAAATAGAATATAAAATTCAATAATTTACATGTAAAAATAATTAAATAACTTTTATTTTTTTTAAATGATGGTAGTATAATTTTTTAAATGATGGTAGTATAATTATACATACACAAGCACACCAATTCCCTATAATTTCTTTATTTTTTTTAATATTATGAATGTTGAATAACTTCATATTTTAATAGAACTGAAAAATAAATAAATAACTTATGTTTTTCGAAATAGTGTTCATATAATTTTTTAATACTATTTTAAAAAAATCTATTTACATACGCATACAGACACACTAAATCATAATAATTTATTTCTTTATTTTTTTTAAAAGATACATAATTGAAAAAATCACATTTTTATACTAAAGAAAGTAACTACATAATTTCTCTTTTTCCATGTAACAGGTCATATAATTTTTAATATCACTTCTAAAAATTAATACACAAACACTAAATCCTAATAAATTATTTATTTAATTTTTAAGTAAAATAAATAGTTGAATAACTTCACAATTTTTATACTAGTTAAAATAATTAAATAACTTTCTATTTTTCCAAATAACAGAAGTATAATATTTTAATATTATTCTTGAAACATTATACATATATCCACACACAAACACACTAAATCCTACTAATTTATTTATTTATTTTTTCAATAGAATAAACAATTAAAAACTTTGCACTTTTGTAAGAGTAAAAACAAGTAAACAGTTTCCTTTCCCCAAATAACGGTTGTATAATTTTTTAATATTAGTTTTAAAATATTATATATATACAAACACATTAATCCCTAATAATTTATTTATTTTAAATAAAATAAATAGTTGAATAACTTTACTGGTGAAAATAAATAAACAACTTCTCTTTTTCTAAATAATAGTCATATAATTTTTCAGTACTATTTTGGAAAAAGTTATATTTACAAACTAATGGAGACGCACTAAGCCATAATAATTTATTTATTTATTTTATGGAAAAAAATAATCGCACTAATAGCTAATAATTTATTTAGTTATTTTTTTTAATAAAATCAATAGTTGAATAAGTTCACATTTTTGTACTAATAAAAATAAATAAATAATTTCTTTTGTTCGAAATAACAATAGTATAATTTGTCAATACTATTTTGAAAAAATTATATTTACACATGCACACGTTAAGGAATAATAATTTATTTATTGATTTTTGAAATATAATAATAATAATTGTACTAGTAAAAATAATTACATAACTTCTCTTCTTCCAGACAGTAAGTAGTATAATTTTAACACTACTTTTAAAAGTTAATATACACACTAAACCTTTATCAATTATTTGTTTGTTTTTCTAATAAAAAAATAGAATAATTTCACAATTCTTGTATAAGTGAAATTAATTAAATAACTTACATTTTTCCACACATAACGAATTATGAATCATTATTTTTCCTTATTTACTTGTCTTTTTATACCTATTTTAATTAATGATTTATGCTTAACTGTCTATTATTTTTTCAATTTTGGACTTTATTTACTAGAAATTCCTAATTTGAGCTAATTTTATTATTATTTTCAAGACAGTTTTGGAAGTTTATTGAGCTTGAAAAATAAATTCTAGAATTGAAGAGAAACTGTCACATTATCATTTTTTATTTTCAGATCTTATTTGAATCAGAATTAAAAAAATAATTTGGGCTCATTAAGTTTAGTGTTGAGCACTTATTTAGGTCTAGCCACCTTATACAGAGGAGGCGAATAAAAAAAACATACAATTCTTTATTATCTGCTTTTGAGATTCAGTTCGTTCTTTCTCTGGAAAAACTGTTTCTGTATTTGTTTTATTTTCTCTACAATTACGTTTTATTTTTGCTTCAATTCAATTTTGTTTTCTATTTTAATTCAATTTCATTTTCTGTATTTATTTTATTTTCTCTGCAGTTACGTTTTATTTTTGATTCAATTCAATTTCGTTTTCTATTTTAATTCAATTTCGTTTCCTATTTTAATTCTGTTATGCGTTTAATCTTTGTTGCTTTATTCGATAAAAGACTAATTTATAAGGTTATCCTTTTGATTCAGATTGCAACGAAGCTTTGAGGTTGCTGTTGTGTTATTTTTACTCTCTCTATCTCTTAACTCTTCGTCATTTTATTTTATTTTTGTGTTTAACGGAGTGAGTCACATGTTGCTGGGATGGAATGAATGATATATGTAAATGTTTAATTTAGATAAGGAAAACTTGTGTTAATTCTCACTTAATTAATTATATAACAAAGCACACATTTTTAGTATTTGTATTGATGTGCAAACTTAAGCCCTTTTCTCTTAAATTATATAGTAATATTTTATCCTTCGAAACAAATTCTTAAGAAGAACCAAATTTATATGCTTGTAGAATATAATGATATGCTTTGTAGTTCCGAGAGGGGCATGCATTAGAGTTTCAAGAAGACATCTCCTTATAAACCAAATTGAATATGAAGATAAAAGACATACTCTTATAGATCAAATTAGAGATTTTTCCAAGATCCTTCTTCTATATTATTAACATTTAAAAAAAAACACACTTTCTAAACTTGGATCATGAATATAGAATTTTACTAGTTCAAGAAACTCAAGACCATCTTCATTTGAATATGTTTGGCCTAATATGTCCACAACCTTATCTTTCCTTTTTATACAACATTGCTTTTTATTTTTTCTATGTACATAGACTAAATATTATGCCCCTTTTAGTTATACTGCTGTTTCTCTTAAGATAATGAAAGCCTGTATAGCCACGAAGAAGAAAAAGACTGCTCAAGAACATTAAAGAAAAGATTGGATACATTTTGAATATTAGAAAACATTTAAAAATATCTGAAAGAAATATTCAATAAGTATGCCAGAAGAAATTAAAATTAAAAATATAAGATAATCATACTTTTTCATTTTTGAAGGATCTAGAATTCATAATAAAAGAGTTGTTCGATGTAAAAATAAAAATTGCCAAGTACATGAAGACATTGCACCCTTTGTCGCTCTTCTGTCAAATCTCGATTATAGTTCCATCTAGGATAAAATAAATATGAGTGGAAGAAATTGCAAAGGAAAGGGAGAGTGCATGTAAGAAAATTGCTAGAATAAAAATTCAATTAGCCTGTTATTCTTAACAAACATTAAATAGGTGGTTGTGATTTAATTGTTTCATTATTTTTCTCCTGCTTTTCCATCTGATCATTGTGCATTTTGGCATGAAGAAATTAAAGAACTGGTCCTGCATGGACCTTGGACCACGCAGAAAAAAAAAATAAAAAACTATCTAAACTAAAGTCTGCAACTTTCAAAAATCTCAAGCCAACACCTCATCTTTATTATTAAAAGGGTAATTTGAAATGCTGAACTACATACTTTTATCATAATGAAAGAGGAGTGTTGGTTTTTGAGATATAAAATCTGATTTATGCACTTATAAGATGTTCTCATAAATTATTCTAGAGACTTGATTGAAATTAGTTTAAAATAATTTATATACATATATTATAATATCTATATCTATATTTAATAGCTCTACTTTTTAATTTAATTAATAATGTGGATTAATTTTTGTAATCCTCTTTTATGCGCTCTTTTATATCTTTTACTTTTACAAAAATAAATACTCTTATTTCTATAATTACTTTAGAGAAATCTACCCATGACAAGCAGTTATAAGATTTCATACTTTTATTCTGTAACTATATCATTGTAACAATTAATAAAAATGATTCAATTTTGTAATGATTCTTTTATTTTGTAAATTATTTTTATTTTAATAATTTTTAATTATATTTATTATTGTTTATAATCAGAAAAACATACTGTACAAATATATGTATTTCTACTTCTATCATAAATAATATTATGATGATAACTTTTATTATGTAATGTGAACGTAAACATGGACAGCAGATGCTATTAGGAATGCATTTCTCTGATACATAGTAATAGAGTTATACAAATAATAGTTTTTAAACATTGAACGGTATAAAATATATTTAAAAAATATATAAAACATATTTACTAATAATTAAGTTCATTTGAAAAAATGATATAACACGAAAAATAGTTTTTAATCTACTGTTAATTTGTTCCAAATAAGAAAGAAAAAATGCTTTCTAAAAATATAGGTGTAACTTACTTAAAAAAGAAGTAAAAAAAAAAAAAAAAAAAAAAAAAAAAAAAAAAAAAAAAAAAAAAAAAAAAAAAAAAAAAAAAAAAAAAAAAAAAAAAAAAAAAAAAAAAAAAAAAAA